>JACCDT010918438.1_pt1 | contig 17296 bp, 17 predicted proteins | sample 7446291 | NCBI WGS metagenome assembly JACCDT01 (sample SAMN15323446, study PRJNA562643) | freshwater metagenome | isolation source: river surface water | place: USA:Blue River Watershed | collected 2017-08-17 | reverse complement strand
ACATTAAGCAGATCTTCGACAATAACAGTGAGATTCTTACTTGATTCATAAACACGATCAACGGCTTCTTTTGTTTTTTCACTAATCTTTCCATAATCCCCTTCGAGAATCATTGATGTATACCCCTTGATAGCAGTAAGTGGACTACGAAGTTGATGTGACGCAAGTGAGAGGAATTCTGTTTTGAGTTTATCCAATCCCTTCAATTTTTCATTTGCTTCACCAAGCTGGACAGACAATTTTTCAATACGCACACGCTGATCAGATTCTTTTTTAAAGTTACGAAACACAAGAATACTAATACCTGAACCAAATAATACTGTAAGCCCCGTAAGGAGTTGGTCTGTTGTGTTAGTAATAAAGAACAACTGACTGATAATAAGTATTAGTAACCCTATGACCAAATAATGTGTACCTAAAATCTTAAAATTAAATACATCCAAATCAAAAACAGCATAAATAAGACTGAACAAAAAGATAGGAAGTACGAACATCCCATACAGATGCATTTCATAGTATGCAGTAGTTGAAGCAAGGTGTTCTGTTACCCCAAATACAGCAAGAAACAAAAAGAGTGAGCAGAGCACAAGAATATAAGACTTTTGTTTTGGAATAACCTTTTTCGTAAGAAATTGACGAACAATTAAAAACATCAATATTGTAAGAATAATAATCTCAACAATAAGCTTGTACTGTGTTAAAAAATCACTATTTATTGCTTCACAAACTGAATAATTAAAACCGAGCACGGATTGACTTGTTACAATAAAATACAAGCCTGGAATAGTAACGGCGTAAAGAATAATTTTTAAAAATACTGAAATTTGTTTTTCTTTAATAAACACAATGGAGAAATACAATCCAAGTATGTAAAAAATAATTTCAATATAATCAAGTGGAGCCCAAAGTGCATAGACGAGATTATAATTATTTGATGTCCATACAATTAAATCACCAATAAGCCAAACAGAGAAACAGGTTACAAAACCTAAAAAGATACGAGAAAGGAGTGAATGTCGTGCTTTTACAAAGATAAGTAACGCAAGTGACATCCCGACAACGACAGGAATAAGATGCGCGTAATACGCAATCACTCGTGAGGATTCTGTTGTTGCAAGACATGTATTTATAACTGTTGTTATTTGTTCCATATATTATTTTAAATGATTACGTATATGAGGAGAATGATGATTCCAATAACTATCAAATTCCATATCAAAAGGTTCAAATGGCACAATGAGAGGTTTAACTCCTGTCACCTCAACAACTTTTGTAATTGCAGGTAAAACGATATCCCGAGTAAAGGCACTCTCTGGCCCTTCTCTTAAAAAATTTTCAAATAAAACACCAAAGCAAGTAAACAGTAGGAAGAAGTTAAAATAATACTTATCTGCACTTCCCCCATTGGCTTTAAACCATTCAGATGCTTCAAAGAAATGAATAACATCATGATCTATCCCATATGAACTAAATAAATTTTTATGAAAATCAACAAGCGATTCTGACCAAAGTGTCTTTACCTCATGTAATTTCTTACCATTATAAACATTAAAATCAACAATTGTTACCTTTTCAACCTGCTCACCACCCTTTTTCCCTAAACCATTATTGATATGTATTCTTCCAAGGGAATGTTTGTATTCATTATTTGAGGTAAATTTATCATCATGATACTCAAATAAAACTGGTTTTAGGTTGTTGTCTTTTGCAATAGACACAAATCGTCTTGTCTCATGGTTTGGGGTTGCTATCTGACGGAACTGTACACCAACAGGAGTCGCGTGCATTATTTCAGGAATATTATTATTTAAAAGTTTTTTAATTTTCAATAACAACTCTGGGTCTTTCCGTCGTTCTTCGAGCTCTACAAGAGCCTGTGACAATGGGGTGTATACCACACTATCGAACAACTCCTTATCTTTCAATATAGATTCGTATGTTACTGGAGTACTCATCGTTTTTGATTATCTAGTACACTTATGTTTTCCTCAGGTACAACATCAGCCTTATACACACATTCACCAAAATCTAATTCTTCTTGTGTGCACAAAATTTGAACACAAGAATTTTTTTGAGTACTAGAGGTACAGAAATTGGAACAATCTTCATCTATACACATCGAAAAATCCTTTGCGGGTATAGAATATTTGCTGTAATAAGAAAAATTATTTGGAGGACATTCTGCATCTTCACTTTCACAGTCACGATAAAAACAATTTTCTTTTGTGGTGTCACAGGCAGTTTCAACAAAAAAATTATGTTCTTTCTTTATTGCGTAAAAATAGAAAGAAATAAAAATAGAAAAGATACAACTACCTACAAGTAGAAAAACGAGCCAGTATGTTTGTTTTTTGTTTTCTTCTGGCATAACAGTAATTATAGTATACCACAACCTATCGTAGCAAAAAAATACTTCCGATAATCATAATACCAATAGCAATAATCTTAGGAAGTAATACCTTTGGAGAAAAATCCTCAGTTATCACTCTCGGGAAAAATTTTGTTGTTAAAAATGTAAAAAATAGAACTACAACAGGCTGAAATGTATGTACGAGATACACCATTGCAACAGGAGCAAGCAAAAGAGCATAATTTGTTAATAAATTTCCAAAAATAGTTACCCATTCACTTGAAATATTTAACGCAAATATCTTTCGACCGTTTTCTCTTATGTTAGAAATAAATTGATGTCTGTATTTTTTATTGCACAAAAAAATAAGAATACCCCCCAGTCCAAGACCTAAATATTCCCAGAAAGATGAACCCCAAAAACTATCGACTTCTGTAACAAATTTAAAAATGACACCATTTACTGAGTAAATCAAGCAAGAAAGGAGCATCAAAAACGCAATCTTTTTCTTAAAAAGAATTTTAATACTTGAAAAATCAAAAGCAAGAATACTTGCTCCAAGTAAAACAATTACCCCTCCAACAAGTTGTAAGATTGAAAGAGACTCTCCAAGGATAATATACCCCAGAAAATAACCAAAAACTGGAATAGTAAGCATCCAAGGAACAACGGCTGAAACATCCTCAATTTCAAGAGCAAAAAGATACAAAATCACCCAACAAATACCAAGTATTCCCGTAATAATAAGAAGAATTCGATCAAAAAAATCAACGATTAAAAAACCATCTGTAAAAAGAGCTATTCCGATACAAGCTACAATACCAATAAGACTCGAGAAAAGAACAAGAGATCCTGAAGATTTTTCTTCTCCGCTATAATTATCAACCAAAAATTTATCAGCAATATTTACGAATGCCCAAAGAAATGGAGCACCGAGAGCAATTAAAAACCAAGACATACCTATATATTATCACAATATACGGTAAATAAATACTATCTCATTAGAGTTATATCTTTTTTGTAAGAAAACTAATATCCCTTATGATACCTTTTTTCTTTGCAAGTAAAATACCAATAATAATCAAATCAGAAATAAGCATATAGACAGGATACAATAAGATTGCAAATGAGGGTCGTTCTGCTGCGAATAAATTCAAACTATCAGCAACCCCTGTACCGAACCACGCCCAAAAATCCTCCCCTTCTGGTCGTAAAAAAGATTTTTTAATGGTAGGAATAAGAGCAAATGAATCAACAACGAGATTTGTCACAAGTGCAACAAGAGGACTATTAAAAATAACCCAGAGAATAATACTTACCACCGCACCAGAAAAACAAATAATATCTGTCCTATCATTTAGCCCGCCCTCACCGTATTTTATAGACAAAAGAGCAATAGAAAGTGGCCCCAGAAATTCAACAAGAGGAACCCATATTGTATTTTCTGCGCCAGAGAAAAAGTAACTAATTCCAATAACCAACCCCATAAAAGACCAGATCCACCACGTCGCTCGGTTTGGTTTTGATTCTCCTTTGAAAATAGAGATTATGTAAACAATATACGCAATAAAAGCAATAACTCCTGCAATAATACCGAGGAGTGCTTTTGTATCGAAATCCATATTCAAAAATTATACCACACCCGATAACAAAAACCCACCGAAGTAGGTTTTCTACTGGTGGGTAATGAGTACATTAGGCGGAATACTTTTGCACCTTGGCATACGTAAACCATCCGGTGGTTAACAATACAGCTTACACGGCTAAAAAATCTTAAGAGGATGATTGTATAGACAATCATCCTCTTTGTTATATACTCTAATCATACTTATGGAAAAACCAAAAACAACCAAAAAAGAAGAATTCTTCCCTGTAGCAGGAAAAAGCATCGTAGATGAATATCTTTGGTTAGAGAACAGCAAAAACACAGAAGTTCAATCATGGATCTCTGAGCAAAATATATATACAGAAAATTCAATTTCAAATACCCAAAAAGAATATTTTCTTAAAAAATTACAAGAACAAAATGAAGATGTAATATTTTCGAGCCCGATTCCTGTAAATGGGTGCTATTTTTACACAGAACGAAAGCCAGGAGAAGAACAATCTATCCTCTATTTTCAAAAAGAAGAAAATGATGAACCTACCGTACTTGTAAATCCAAATCTAGAGAAAAATAGTTCTCTGAATTTCTGGTCCCCAGGATGGACAGGTAAATACCTTGCCTACGGACTGACCTATGGAGGAACCGAAATGGCAACATTGCGTATTTTAAACACAGAAACACAAGAGCATCTCTTGGAAGAAATTCCGCAATGTCGATATTCATCAATTCGATGGATACCAAATGATACAGGATTCTTTTATACCAAACACCCTAATAAAGGGACGGTCCCTGAAAATGAAGAACATCTTCATAAAAAAGTTTATTTTCACACTCTTGGTACCTCAGCCCAAAGTGATATTTTAATTTACGGAGAAAACAGACCGATAGACGAGATGATAGACCTGTCTATTTCACTTGATGGAAAATATCTTGCTATTCATGCATCTCAAAATTGGACAGCCAATGATATTTTTCTCTATGAAATAGATACAAAAAAAATGATACCTCTTATACAAAAAATTCCTGCTCGTTTTTCTCTTCAGTTTACAGATTCACATATTCTTATATACACAAACTACAAAGCAAACAATTATAGAATAATAAGTCAAGAAATAGGATCATTTTCACAAGATATTGATATGTGGGATGAATTTTATCCTGAACAAGAAGACTTTCTGCAGTCAGTCTCAATTAGTAAAACAAAAATTTTGTGTGAATATTTGCACAATGTATCTTCGCGGCTTATTGAACTGAATCATCAAGGTAAAAAAATAGATGAAATTGCACTTCCACCATACACAAGCGTTACTACAATTTCTACTCGAAGAGACCAAGAAATATTTTTTTACGGGATTGAATCGTTTCTTTTTCCTAAAATTATATATAAATTCAATCCTCTTAAAAATACATATGATAAATACAGGGAAACAAAACAATATGGAATGGATCCAAATGATTATGTTGTAAAACAAGAATGGTGCGTCTCAAAAGATGGAACACGTATTCCAATGTTTATTCTCAAAAAGAAAATAGTACTTCAAGATGGTAAAAATCCTACCCTTCTTTATGGATACGGTGGTTTTGGGTCAAACAACACTCCTGCATACCTAAAAAATTGGGTGCCGTGGTTAGCACATGGTGGAATTTTTGTAATAGTAAATATTAGAGGTGGTGGTGAATTTGGTGAAAAGTGGCATAATTCAGGGATAAAAAATTTAAAACAAAATTCTTTTGATGATTTTATTAGTGCAAGTCAATTTCTTATCTCTGAAAAATACACCGAAAAAGAAAAATTAGGGATTATTGGTGGAAGCAACGGTGGACTTCTTGTTTCAGCTGTTGCGATACAAAAACCCACACTATATAAAGCAGTATGTGCTCAGGTAGCATTAACAGATATGGTTAGATTTCCACGATTTGGAATGGCTACTAGATGGACACACGAATATGGAAACCCAGAAATACCAGAAGACCTTGAAAGAATTCTAGCATGGAGTCCTTATCACAATGTGAAAGAAAGCATAGACTACCCTGCATTTCTTTTTACAACAGGAGAAAACGATACTCGTGTTGACCCTCTTCATTCTCGAAAAATGGTAGCAAAACTACAAGCAACAAAATCAAAAAATAAAGTATTATTATACACCGAGGTACAAACAGGACATGGGCACGGAAAACCAGTTTCAAAAATAATAGAAACAAGAGCAATTATCCTTTCATTTTTCTCTGAAGAATTAGGACTTCTAAGTAACCCCTCCTAACATCACTCTATCTTTAAATCTTTTTTAACAAGAAAAAAGCTTCTTCTCCCTGTGGAATACTTTTATATTTCTTTGGACAAAAAATAGAATAATAATCTGCGGATGCATGGAGAGTTTTACCTTGTGAGATTGCAATACTTTCGCCCTTTCTTATTTTTTCAAATGTTCCAAATTTACGAACCAACTGAAAACCAGGCTTAAGGACAACACTTTTTACTGCTTTAAATATAGACTGCTGAGTCTTCTGCGCAAGAGGTTTTTTATTTTTAATATTTAAAATACCCATTGAGGACATGATTTCCTTTACAATTAATAAAGTTCTTATGTGGGTATTTCGTGTGATGTGTGGACCACATTCAATTGCAATTTTACCTGTCTTACTTGGTGCTAAAGCCATTATTGGTCTTCCTTTTTGAATACGATCTAATCCGATAATAATATTTTTTATAGATGGTGACTTTTTAACAAAAACAAGATCTTTTTGAGTAAAAACAAGTGCCATAGGATCTGATTTTTGAGAGGTACTATGAATATCAATAAGAAAATCGCACGTACGATATATTTTCTGTAATTCTCTAGCTCGTAGTACTTCATACTGCGTATCTTTTTTTGAAAATTTCTTAGGAATCCTGTTTAAATTTATCTCGTAAAAACGATTATCAACAGTAGATTGTTTATTATTAAAATAACCTTCACCTGCTTTTATATTTTGAAGAATAAAAATTATTTTACCCTTCTTGAGTAAATTCCTTTGAGAGACTAATGATTTGTATACATATAATCCTGATGGCTCATTCCCGTGAGTCATAATCAATACTCCAATAGTTGGACCCACTACACCCGAATCAATACACACAACACCCTGAGTATACTTATAAAAACTATTTTTTAATTGTGTAAAGATATTAGATAAGTTCATTTTAATAAAAACAGGGAGAGTTAAAACTCTCCCTGTAAATTGTATCATAAATACTTTTTGCTAATTAGTCACATTGTAATACACAAATGTTTTTTAAAAAATATTTGTGGAATATACAATCCTTAGTTTTAGAAAATGTATTTCCACACCATGGAAACCAAATGTCCTTTTGAAGTAATCCACCATAAAATCCACCTCTATTTACTTACATTCGTAATCTTTTTCCATGAAAATAATACATCGTGTCTTAAAGTTCGTTTTTTAATATCATCACGATTACATCCTGTTATTTTTGATAAAATATTTTTTGCTTGAATTAAAGATTTAAATTGAATTCTTATTGAAAATTTCTTAGTTTTAAAACCACAGGAATTTAGAAATTTTAAATTTTCATTTACCGCCTTTTCACTGTAAGAAGGAAAAAGCCTAGTAAGATCATCTAAGTTAGATGTTCCGACTCTTAGTATTGTTCCACCATGACGAGTAACTCTCTCCATTTCTTTATAAGTTTCCTTGGGTGAGAATGACCCCCATGTTGTAATGCAAAAATCAATAGTATTGTCGAGTAGTGGTATATTCTCAGCATTTGCAAATAGTAGAGGTATTGAAGAAGGTAATCGTTTCCTCGCATGTTCAAGTAATGGTTTATTTAAATCGAGACCATACAACTGGCTAAATTTTTTACTTACATTGAGTTTTTTTAAAAAAACTCCAGTACCACAAGCAACATCAAGTAAACTCCTATATGAATTTTTCTTCTGGATCTTTAATATTTCTTTAAAAATAATATTATCTACATCTTCTGATAAACTAAAAATATCATATATCTCTGGAGATTTTTTATAAATTGAATGAAAATTAGTTCCAAAGCCCTTTGTTAAAATATCAGCTCGTTTTTTAATTATTTTACCTTTGACTCTTACCATGGTATATTGATTATGCATGAAATTAAGGAAAATTCAAATATTTGCAGGTTCAAAAAAAGAACTTGCAATTCATATATTTTTTACAGAAAACAAAGAAAATCCTAACTCTATAACTTCAGACGTATTGGATGTGATATACCCCGGTCTTCCTCAAACTCCCACATTTACTCAAATAGAAGGGTTTGTTAGTGAAAAGAGATCAATCGCATATGTACATTACTATGGTAGTTGGTATTCTGGTGGTACATTTACACCTTCAACAATAGAAGAATCGGTCAAAGATAGCATCTCAGTCTTAGAAGAAGGTATTGTTGAAGATGTATATAATGAACAAACAATCAAAGTCTCCGTAAATAAAATTAATCTCATAGGAAATAGCTTAGGAGCGTATTTCCTATATAAATTTAAAACAGAACATAATAAAATTCTTCTTTCGCCGTTACTACCTATTCAAAAAGATGGGTTAATAAGTAGTGATTTAATCGAAGTTTTAGAGAAAATAAAAAAGAGCATTGCTTCATATAAAAAATCTCTACTATATTGTTACAGAGGAATTGTTGATAATTCTTGGGATTACTTTGTAAATAAAATAATTGAAGAAAAAAAGAAACAAAATGAAAATGCTACTATCTACATAGGTACAAAAGATAATTTAATATCCAAGCAATATATTCTTGATTGCCTAGATACTAATTTTGATTATACCAAAATAAAAGAAGTAGATTTCGGACATGATTTCTACCAGTTATATAATGCATACATTACAGATACCGAAGGAAAATAAAGAATATGTTACCAAATTCAGGAATGCCATCAACAAAAACTTTGGTAACCGTATTGTTTTTCTAGGTTTACATGGGTCTTCTCGTCACAATGCACTAGCACCAGATTATATAAGTGATATAGATTTGGAGTTAATTCTTGATATTGTTAAACCAACTGATCTTAGTAAAATTAAAAACATTGTTCTGGGTGTGCCAGTAAAAGTTGAGTGTCAAGTGCGTTCTTATTTTGAGATTCAGAATAATAAATCATTAATACATAAAACAAAATATAAAATCTTTATGTACAATGCTTATGCAAATGGTATTACTTTACTTGGAAAAAATATTTACAAAGAATTAATAAAAAAATTTAATAACAAGCAATATAAAGACAGTTTACTTTTTAACATTCAACTAGAATGGAAAGATATAAGAAAAAAATATCTAGGTAATAAAAAGGCAGTCGAACTAAATAAAACAATAGAAGTATTTTTATTCGATATTCTATTGTATTTTAATGTTATAAACTATAGAGATTTAGATAAAAAGAAAATATTTGAAGCAAAGAGATATAATGTTTATGAATTATCATCTAATTACTTTTCATCGATACTAACTCAAAAAGAGAGAGAATTTTTGTTTGAGTATCAAAAAATTCATGCTAGTAAAAAATTTGATATCTTTATTATTGAGCCCTTAGAAAAATTATTAAGAAAAACAGAATCATCCATAAAATAAAAACCACTCAATTTTAATAAGTGGTTTTTAAACTTTAATTTCCTTGCGTTTACTACTTAAGCCTTTTTTCAAGAGATTTATATGTTTGTCTGTTGAATCAGAAATCTTTACTACATCAGAAGGCCATATTACAGGAAGAGACTTAAAACTTATTTTTAAATCTTGGTCAAGCATTTTTGCTATAGAAGAAACAAAAAAAGCTTTGTCTTGAACCCTGTTTACATAATGTAATGTAATTTCCTTATCTTGCTCAGTTATTGCTACATAAAGCATTAATAATGCCCATTGAAATTGATACCTGACACCATAATTCTCGTTATGATACATTACGATAATCTTTTCTTTGTCTTTACAGAATAGATATTTTTCCACTTGCCGACTCATAAAATGATTGAGGTCATTTTTTACCCATTTAGGTGAGACATTTCCAAAGATGCATTTTGACCAATCTGACTGAAAGAGTAAAACTTTTTTTATTTGCCTTGTAATGGGTGTACTGCATTTTTTACAAAGTAAACCATCCAAAAGATTTAGATTAAACTTACGCGCAGTTAGTAATTCCTCGTAAAAACCACACTCACAAACATTAATTTCTTTTTCTTCAATACTAAGAGGCATAGATGGAATTTTATTTTTTACGAAATCCAAAAAATCAATAGAGAAATCAGTATAAACTGAATTAAAAAATCCAATTTTACTATTAATCATTTTTAAGTAAGCATCGGTTTCAGCATTCGGTGTGTTCGATTTATTACCTGTAACACAAAGTATCTTTTTGCCAATTTCTTCTACCAACACAGATAGCGGGGTAACTAGATAAGGTAAATTCGCGGTTGAATTTCTTGGCCTCATTGGTAATGTCATATGTATCATGATATTCAGTTTTAAATTTAGAGAAATTATACAATTATTTATTACAGTTTGTCAAACAACCTAAATCCCCTCTTCTTTCAATTTCTCAACCGCTTCTTTTGCTTTTTTTGAGAGTTTCTGAGGCATAATGACAAGGACACGAATGATAATATCTCCACGAGAACCCCGATGTGGCACACCCTTGCCTCGCACACGGAGGAATTCACCATGATTGATACCTTCAGGGATTTTCACTTCAAGCGTATTCCCTTCCAATGTTTTCAATTCATATTTCATACCGAGGAGCGCATCAGAGAGTTTAATCTTCAAATCCATCGTGAGATTATTGCCATCACGTTTAAACACTCCGTGCGAGTGAATATTCATTTTGATATAGAGGTCGCCCGCATCACCGCCTTGGACTGCTTCACCCATGCCTGTCATACGAATCATCTCACCTGGTTTGATACCCGCAGGAATATCGACAGAGAATTCTTCTTGCTTGCGACGAACACCCGCACCCTTACAGTCATGACATTTCTCATGAGGACGCTTGCCTGTGCCATGACATTCGTCACACGCTCGCACACTTGCAAATGAGCCGAGTATTGAGCGCTTCATCTCGCGAACTTGACCTTGACCATCACATACCTTACATGTGTCCATCTTTGTCCCTGGTGCACCACCAGAACCATGACAGGTTGAACACTTTGATTGTTTTTCGAGAGAAATAGTACGCTTCACACCAAAAATAGATTCTTCAAAAGTAATATCTATCTCGGTCGAAATATCTCGTCCGCGTTTTTTTGCTGAACGACGTCCGCCTCCGCCAAAGAAATCACCGAAGATATCTCCGAGGTCACCCATGTCGAATTCGACACCATTTCCATTTTGGAACCCAGAGAAATCAAATCCGCCGAATCCTCCACCTTGTCCACCACCAAATCCTTGCGGACCTGCTGAGCCGAATCTGTCGTACTGCGCGCGTTTCCCGTCATCAGAGAGTGTCTGATACGCTTCATTCACTTCCTTGAACTTCGAATCATCACCCTTGTTTTTGTCAGGATGATATTTATGCGCCATCTTATGGAACGCTTTTTTAATTTCGTCCTTTGATGCGCTTTTATTTACTCCCAATGTTTCGTAATAGTCTTTTGACATAAAATTGATTATATAGATAGATATATAAAATACAAAATATATACTACCATTCCAAAAAATAAAACTAGTCTTACCAGAGAGGCTCACGAGCTCGACGGAGCGAGTGCTTGAGAAAATTTTTAGTAAAAAATTTTCGTACTCTCTGAGAAGAGCTAGTTTTATTTTTTAGGTTTTACTTTGACTCTGGATTCTCATTCACTTCCGCATCCTTTACTTCAGGATTCTGTTGTTCAGGAGTTGTATTCGCGCCTTCTTGTGCAGGAGCTTGCTTTGCCATCGCTTCACCAATTTTAGACATTTCAGCAGAAAGCGCTTCAAGGGCAGTTTTCATTGCACCTATATCACTACCATCTTTTGCAGTTCGTACAGCAGTGATTTTCTCTTCAACACTTGCTTTCAGTGTCGCTTCAATTTTATCACCGTATTCTTTGAGTGACTTTTCCGCAGAGAAAATCATCATTTCTGCAGTATTTTTCTCATCAACAAGTTCTTTCTTTTTCTTGTCTTCTTCAGCATGAAGTTCGGCATCTTGTTGCATCTTCTTAATATCTTCATCGGTAAGTCCAGAACTCGCTTCAATGCGAATTGTCTGCACTTTACCCGATGCTTTATCTTGTGCTTTCACATTCAAGATTCCGTTTGCATCCACATCAAATGTTACTTCAATCTGAGGAATACCTCGTGGTGCAGGTGGAATACCGTCGAGCACGAATCGGCCGAGGAGTTTGTTGTCAGATGCCATAGGTCGTTCACCTTGAGTGATATGGATTTCTACAGATGTCTGATTATCCGCTGCCGTTGAGAATACTTGTGATTTAGAACTTGGAATAGTCGTGTTGCGTTCGATAAGTTTTGTCGCTACACCACCGAGTGTCTCGATACCGAGTGAAAGTGGAATCACATCAAGGAGAAGCACGTCTTTGACATCACCTTGGAGCACACCACCCTGTACTGCAGCACCAAGCGCCACAACTTCGTCAGGATTGATTGAGCGATTTGGCTCTTTACCGAAAAGACTTTTCACTGCTTCAATAATAGCTGGCATACGAGTCTGACCTCCCACCATAATGATTTCATTGATCTCACTCATCTTAAATGGAGATGCTTCCATCGCACGCTTTGTGATCTCGATTGAACGAGTAATATATTCTTCAGAAAGAGACTCGAGTGTCGCACGAGACAATTTCTCTACCAAGTGTTCTGGGCCATTTGCACCAGAGGTGATAAATGGAATATTGATTTCAGTTTCTGGAGTTGTAGAGAGTTCGATTTTTGCTTTTTCTGCTGCTTCATCAAGACGCTGAAGTGCGAGAGGATCTTTTGAAATATCAATACCTGTTTTTGTCTTGAATCCATCGGCGAGCCAGTTGATAATCTTCTGGTCAATATCGCGACCTCCCATGTGTGAGTCACCGTCGGTTGATTTCACTTCAATCACATCGTCTGACACTTCAAGCACTGACACGTCGAATGTACCACCTCCGAAGTCGTAGACAACGATTTTCTCATTCTTCTTTGTGTTGAAACCATACGCAAGCGCGGCCGCAGTTGGCTCATTGATAATACGCTTCACATCAAGTCCAGCAATAGCACCAGCGTCTTTTGTTGCCTTACGCTGTGCATCATTGAAGTATGCAGGCACTGTAATGATTGCTTCTGTGATTTTCTCACCGAGTTTTGCTTCTACATCTGATTTGATTTTCGCGAGAATCATTGCTGAGATTTCTTCTGGACGATTCCATTTATCACCGATGTTTACTTCGACACCACCAGCGGTACCTTTCTGGATTTTAAATGGAGCGGTCTTCTGTGCTTTCTGAATTTCTGCATCTTCAAACATGTGACCCATGAATCGCTTGATACCGTAGATAGTATTTTGCGGATTTGTAACTGCCTGACGCTTCGCGAGGAGACCTACCAATCGGTCGCCATTTTTACCAATAGCAACAATAGACGGAGTTGTGCGTCCACCTTCGATGTTTTCAATAATTTTCGGCTGTCCACCTTCGATAATCGCGACAGCACTGTTTGTTGTACCCAAATCTATACCAATGATTTTTGCCATAATATTTTATGAGCGTAACAAATTATTTTATGAAAAAATGTCTGGCCGAGTGTACCCACGAGGAGATCCGAGGACTTTTTTCAGAATATAATTTGTGTAGCCTTCTAATTGATAATAATTTTATTTCTTTGTCGATTATACGCTAACGAATTATTTTTGACAAGTATTTCGTGACCACTGAAACTATGTTGATTATTATAATTACCCATGATAAACTGTCAATAGTACTTGTCCCGTTAGAAAATTACTAAACGTGGGCAAATTACCTAATATTATTACTTTAATTTTCTAATGGGATGAAAAGACAGGATTTTTCTAAAAAAATCATTAAAATACTATCCGAAAAGCCGGCTGTTTCAATCAGAGAGGTAGTTGATACAGTTTTACCTGAAAACGGCTCTACTTACCCTATTACACGCTCCATAAAGGGCCTAGAAGAGGCAGGATTGATAGAACATATCTCATCAGGGCAGAATAGCTACGCTCGCCTAACAAAGGACGGCAGAAAGAAAGCGACAAGTATCAAGCTTGAAGCCGAAGACAGCCTCGTGAGTACAACATGGGACGGATACTGGCGTATCATTCTTCTCGATCTACCAGAGAGTCGCAAGAACGAACGTGAATCCCTCCGCTACCTTCTCAAAAAAGCAGGATTCATCTGCTTGAAAAATTCCGCCTGGATTTCCCCATACCCTTTCGAACACATGTTCACCAATATTAAAAAAGACCTCGGACTTACGAGTGAATTAATGATTATTGTTACCAATACAGTAGACAAAGAAACAGAAGATTTTTTCTTTGAGAGTTTAAAATAAAAAACAGGGCTACTTTTTAAGCAGTCCTGTTTTAATATCTTGATACAAATTAAAGTTTAAAGTGCAGTCTCAAATCCTATTGGCCCAGGAGGAAGAGAGGATTTTTTCGGAAAAAAATTTTCAAATTCTGGCAATGCCAATGTTTCCTCAACTGATTTTCCTGATTTCCATGCATTATCGAGTGTTACGAACAAAGAAAGATTTTTCTTTTCTAGAGTTACACGTTTCAAATCCTCAAATAAAAAAAGAGCGCCAACAAATAGCATAATAGCAAGTGGCATCAGTTTAAAAGATTCAGGAGTTTTTTCTCCTAAAAATGGACCAGCAACCATTGTAAAAATGACGGCAAGAAAAATAAACAGAAAAGTACCATAGGAAGACATTTTAGAGGCCATAATTTTCTTTTGAGTAGATGCTTCTAGCATACCCCTCAACTGTAAATACTCAAATCGTGTCATACTTATAACTATTTTAAATTTTTAGCATTATACATAATATACATAGAATAGTCAATATAATACAAAACCTACATTAACAAAGTTGATTAGATAAAAAAGACACCATTGCAATAGCAACAGTGTCCAAGCGACAGTCTAATTATAAATAATTAGATATCAAAACAAATAACAAGCGATACTACACCTTAGGCACTTTTATGCATGGGTACTTCGGGGTCTTTCTCGAAGTGACTGTGCACTGAGTGATTGTAACACGCGTTAGTGTAGCCTCTCATCGCCAAGCCAAATCCTATCCATACAGGAATGACCATTGTAATAACAACGACAGGAGGACTAATAAAGGGATCTTTGGCATTACTGACAAGGGCCATGAAAAGAGTAACCGAGAGAATCAATGCGATTGATATAGCAACAATAAGGCTATAAAAAGCAACAGAACTTTCATGGGATTTAAACAGAAAAGCGTGAGCGCGTGAAGAAACATTTTGTGTCATAAAGGTATACGTATTTAAGGGTTTAAAATATTTTTTACATTATAAACCATATAACACCAAAAGTCAATTATATACAAAACTTCCCCTAGGTCCAACCTAGGGGAAGTTTTGTATATGTGTATCTTATTTCTTCTCCCAGACAGTCACTCGAGCGGGGCGAATCATCTTCCCTCCTATTTGGTACCCTGATTGCACCACAGAAGCAATCGTATGATCTTTTAAGGCATCATCTGTTGCGACCATTTCCATAGATTCATGAAGTATTGGGTCAAATGGTACACCAATCGCATTTACTTGTGTCACACCATTGTCACCCAAAACACGAAGAAACTGCTGGTGGATATATTCCACGCCATTCCGCCAGTTCGGGTCTACTTTTTCCCATGCTTCCTTATTTGCAAATGCCATATCAAAACTATCAAGAACAGGGAGCAAATCTTCTACGAGAGTACCGACAATAAACCCACGCATATCTTTACGCTTTCCCTCTTCTTCTTTTTGGAGGTTTACATAATCAGCTTTTGCTCTCTGCCAGCCAGTGAGGTATTCTTCTTTTTCAGCGCGGAGCTTTTTGATTTCCTCGCGAAGTTTCTTTACCACATCTTTCGTTGGTAATGCATCACCATCTTCGGTACTGTCTACAAAAGTGATATCCTCAAAAATATCTTCAGTTTCATTTGTTGTATTAGTTTCTTCTGTCATCTCAGTTAGAAAGTCAGAAATCAAAGATTTCTAAACTTATATAATTAATTGGTAAGCTATAATATAATCCCGAGTAATCACATTTTTAGATATTTTAGAATGCATGTGACTTCTAACGGGGACAAGTACCGCACCAGTATACAAAAAGTAGCCCTTCTTTGCAAAAGGCAAAAACGACCAGACTTATTCTAAAATAAGGTTGGTCGCTTATAATGCTTCTTGTCATCATCTAACGGAAGAATGTACGTGTGTGGAGTAAGAGTAACACACGAAGAGCAATAACGGGTTGGGCGGTATGCGCTATCTTTTTGTGATTGAAGTAATTTTTCATCGTAGAGTCCGTATGAAAAATCTTCTTTGTCACAACGCACGCAAACCCACGTAATCCGTGCAAGCGGTGATTCTTTTTGTTTTTTCATACTCTGGCAAATTTTTTCAATCATATCACACAAAAACAAAAGCACCCAATGGGGTGCTTTTAGGATTAACAATAATCAATATCCTTTTTCATAAAATACGTATTTAAATTTTTTTTATTATAACATAAAAAAGCCCCTCTCGGGGCTTTTTTAATACTAACGTTTTGACCTTGCAGAATACTCCGTATTCTTTGAGAACCCACGGTTCTCAACGCTCGCTTCACTCACTGCTCTCCCCCACAAGAAACTTACGTTTCTCGACCTCTTCCTCACAGTGAAGTAAGCAAAAAGAAAGACCTCGTGAGAGGTCTTTCTTTTTTAGTATTAACGCTTACTCCAATGTGGTCGCCTCCGGCTCTTTGGAAACCCACGGTTTTCCAACGGGAGTACCCTGCCTTCCTCCACGGGGAAACCGGAGTTTTCCTTACAGGAACAGTACACCTTTTGGATATTTTGAATACAAAGATATCTCAAAAGGTCTTGCAGAAGCTCCAAGTATTCGCTTCCTCACCCGACCCCTTTCTCACACCACAGTGGTCAAAAAAAATACTCCCCTTTGGGAGTATTTTTTAAAACTAACGTTTTGACCACTGTGGTGATTTTCGAGCTTTTTTGAGACCGAATTTCTTTCGTTCTACCTGTCGAGGATCACGCTTGAGCATCTTTGCTTTCTTGAGGACACCACGGAGTTCGGCATCAAAGATAACAAGAGCACGAGAGATTCCATGACGGACAGCTTCGGCTTGGGCATGACTACCGCCACCTT
>JACCDT011878396.1_pt1 | contig 17297 bp, 35 predicted proteins | sample 7446291 | NCBI WGS metagenome assembly JACCDT01 (sample SAMN15323446, study PRJNA562643) | freshwater metagenome | isolation source: river surface water | place: USA:Blue River Watershed | collected 2017-08-17 | reverse complement strand
TCACACATTTGTTCTATATAAATATCTGTTAATAATCCTGGATCATGACGCATAATTTCTATCTCAAGATCATCATCAGACATGGTTTGTTTCTGTTGAAGCAAACAGTCTTTTAGTCTCACTTTAGTTTCTAGAAAATGTAATCCTCCAACAATATCATCAACATATCTTTCGATTATAATATTACGATTATAATTATCTACTTTATACATAAATCACCTCATAGAAAAAATAAAATTAATTCTATGATTCCTTGATCCACCATCCCATTACGAACGGCTGACTCTGGCTCCATTAACAGTTATTATTATACTATAATGCATCTAACTGTCAATAGTAATTCTTAACTATCTTTTTAAATTATTTATCTAATCTCGCTGACTATATCCAATCAATCCAAATCCGTAGGATTAGGAGAGACTAAAAAGCAGGAAATGGGATTCGAACCCACGACAGCCAGATTGGAAATCTAGTACTCTACCAACTGAGTTATTCCTGCACATAAAAGACAAACCCCCGAATGTACTTGTTACTATTGAATAATAACATAGACATCGGGGGCTTGCTTTTACTTGGTTATATTAACTTCACTCACAACCGCAACTTACAGTTGTGGAGCGATTAACAAGACGACGCCTTAGTGGCTGATACTTTACAACTTCCTTTGTTGAACTTGATCCATAACCAGGAGCACAAGCATCAACAGGTGCTACTGTTTCACAGCAACAACTCTTTGGGGCAGCAACAACTGCTACCGCACGAACAGGAGCAAGAACAATGTTCTTACTAATAGTTACAACCTTACGCACTGGTTGAAGTGGAGCACGACAAACGCCACCAGCACAATCACCAGCGGTTGAAAGACTTGCAAAACCGAAAACGAGCATAAGTGCTAGAATAATATTCTTCATAAGAATCTCCTAAGTTAAAAAAATAAAAGTGTCAAATCCATTTGACAAAACGTATTGTTGCAGTATAGTAATCATATCGGCCAACATGTCAAGTTGATATCTTTAATAGTTCATAACAGCCAAGACGAATCCAACAGCAACACCAATAACAATAATAGTTACGAAAATAATAATACCCTCTTTCCTGGTTATAAGTGATCGACCGCCACCTCATTGTATACTATCGGCATCACGACGCAACCCCTTGATTCTTAAGGACTTGCGCCTAATCAAACAAAAGAAGATAAGAAAATTTTTTCTTGACTAATGGTAAAAAGTCTTTATCTGTTATGCAGACGGGGTGGTAATACTAGATAAGTATTTAATATACTTGGTCTGCTCTGATTGACTTTATTACTCTCTGTCCTAATATAGGTTATCTTCCTACTGACTATCGACACGACCGCCAATTCGTAGAATCAGACAGTACTAGATTTTTATAGGTTCTTTAAATCTAAATTCCATTTCTTTTTTGCAAATCTTTTCAAAGGATGAATAGCACGTTCACCAATATGACATGAATAAAATGGTTGAGTTTCATCAAGTGGATAAATTTTCACCAGACTACCATTACCATATTCAATCCGGAAACCTTTTTTCTCTAGCTCTTTTATAATCTGATTAATATTTTTCATGACTTTTTGCCCCCGTAATTATACAGAATAAATCCGGCCATAATATAAGAGATATAGAACAAAATCAATAATACACTTACTATCATAAGGACTCCTAATAGAACCCGGACTACCACAGACTATCCTATTTAGCAAGATATTCTTAGGAAATAAATAATCGGTATATATTATTCCACCAGTTTATTATCCTGCATCACACCTCCATTGTACCACACGTTACTACTTGACGCAAGTTATTGTGTTTCATAGAGTTACGAAAAGTCTGACCATTTACTATTTTCAGAATATTGGCTGACTACCAGCAACGCCAGCAAATCCGAAGGATTAGATGAGACAATAGAATCGGAATAAGATATATTGTAATAAGACTCACACTAAAAATATCAAATATCATTCTTATCCTAACTCCTTACAGGCACAGCACTTACATCCATTGTATCGTCATTCAGCCCCAGAGTCTATAGGTTGGTTGCCAGATACTTTCGCTAAGTCTAGTAGCCACAAGAGTTTGCGACAAAGTTTCGCGGCCCGGTTCGTCGTAAAGTCTTATGTGTCAACACTTTATGATGGCTGGCGAAAAGCCGCCGCAGGTTATTCCCTCGTTCCCTGCGACGGCTCTCGCCTACCCCACCACTAAGGTATTAGACGGCGTTGGCAAACTCCAACGCTTTATTCAGAGCCTTGATATTATCATTACCATTAGCACCAAACCAGAGCGAGTCGAGGCGATTATCCTCGGTGCGACCCTTGCTATAGTTGAGGTATTCATTGAAGCCGTTATAAGCAGCCCACCAAGTTCCACGAACATTCGTGGCAGATTGCTTTGGACCCTCAATACGGGCGAGAATATCGTCCATAATGTTTCGGGTACGAGTCTTGATATCAGCATCGACAGTACCTTCGATACCGATCATCGCCTTGACATAACGACGAACATCGTTCTGATTGAAGTCCTTGCTAGCAAGGAATCGGAACTGTTCCGCAGTAGCCTCAAACTGAGCATTGATATTGTCCATGATATCACGAACATTATCCAGATTCGTTTTACTAGAACGAGTGTGACGAATACGGATCAGTTTACTATCCGAATGGCCGTGAGCCATAGCCAGCGTGTTGACACAAACCACTCGAATGGGGGTATAGCCCACGCGAATAGCGGTCGTGCCATCATGGCTATTTGACAGCAGAATGAACTTGCAAACTTCGTCACCCTTGACGATTTCGCTATTATCGCGGTTCAGTTGGGCAAGAACCCAAACCTTCTGACCACTATGGAGCGAACCAGCAGTGTGCAGATTGCACTCGCCAGCGTCGAGGAATGGCTGGAACCAATCGAACGCATCGCGGTTTTGGAGTGGGGTATAACGCGGACCCACAACGCCAAGGATGCTACCGTCCGTCTTACGGTACGTCGCACGATGCGACACGGGAACACCGTCAACAGTCTGCAAATCCTTCAGACCAACTTCCCAATCCAGACCGGCACTGGTGATAGCATCTTCGATGCCGATATTTGCATCGACCTGATTACCAAGACCGTGCCAAGGGGTAGCACCAACAAACATCATATTTTCAACAACAGCAGGCATCGTAATCTCCTTTGTGGTAGGTTTCTAACTTTGATACGCTGATTCTACACTATGTATCGGCACTGTCAACCCCTAAACTTGTGAAAAAAAAGAATCGTCGCAAGTGCTTATGCGGCAACACTTTACGTCGAGCCGGGGCGTCCGCGTTTAACCTAAACTCTTGGAGGAGAAGGATTTAGGAAAGGAAATCCAAAATCACGCTCAAACATTTTGTTTGTTTCGCTATTGTATGCACACTCTTCTGGCAGATACATATACGCACCTACACATCGTGCTCGCGGATACTCATCCTTGATTACTCTAGAAATATGCTTTATCGTGGTTCCAGAGCACACAAGATCGTCAATAACCACATAACGCAAAGGAGAAGCCCCCTCAGTTCTAAACTCACTGTATCGTTTTTCATCTTTTCTCACAATGATGATATTCTTATTCAACAACTCTGCAATCTGGCCGACAACCATTAGGCCGCTTACACCACAGCAGGCAACGCTATCAAACTGATCTGATATCTTTCGCAGATCACAAATAGCCTTTATAATAATCTTATTACGAGTCTTATGATTCAATACATGACAAGTGTGGCTAGCACCCTGGATTACTCCATGCTCAGTCTTTCGTACATCTTCAATAGGAGTATTCATTACATTCATAAAAACGGATGGTACGATTCGAACGTACTAGAAGAGAGAAAGGATTATGTCCTTATAATAGATACTTGTCCCACCAAGTCGCATCCGTTAGGAGAGAGTTATTCGTCAACTAGTTCTTCGGTCAGGTTATGATAATCGTATTCCCAAGATGATCGAAGTTCTTCCAGTTCTTCTTGCTCATCTTCAAAGATCATATCGTCCTCATAAAGATCATCAATATTCTGGTAATCTAGATAATCACGATCATCATAGTATGGCATAGTCTCTTCTCCTTTGACTCTATTCTACACCAAACAATCAAACTTGTCAACCCCTAAGAACTCTTGATATTTCGTAATCTTCGGCCATGTTGATTTTTTGTTTTTGATTATTTTTAGATTTAGTTTTTCTTAAAGTTAAACAGTTTCCATTTTTATCTAATATAGTAGAATCTATTAAATAGACACTACTATCGGACAGATCATATACAGCAAAATAATCGAACATATCTTTGGTATATGAAAATCTGTAGTTGGGACCAGCTTTGACCATTTTACATATCAATGAGCCATTAACTGGGGTTATTGCTTTAACTTGTATTCTAATCAGTTTGCCTTGTTTTTCTCCAATAATATCTATTTTTGATATATCTCCTTCTTCCGTGAATACGGAGTATCCCAGTTTAGTTAGTTCTAAACCTACTGCAAACTGACCAACATTACCTTTTCTTTTACTGTGCATAATAGCCTCTAGAGTAAGGGATTAGTGATCCATTACTATTATACACCAATAAATGAGCCCCCTGGGATTCGAACCCAGAACCAATAGATTAAAAGTCTATTGCACTAACCGTTGTGCTAGAGGCCCAACTCACACATTTTACACTAAGTGTTATCGGCTGTCAAGACCTCATATCTGAAACTGAAAATCTCTTCGTATCCTGTCTTTTCCGTAAGGATACCGAAAGCATCGTTCAGATCAAAATCTTCGGGCAAATCAACTCTAAACTCAGCACCCAACTCCCGAACAGTATTAATGCCATTCTCCACACAATCAATCATCATGTTATAGAATCTAACAGTTTTCATCTTCTCTCCTTTTTACGCTGACTATCTTCCACAATCGCAAATCCGAAGGATTAGGTGAGCCACCGGGTGTTTTTGTTTGGGCAGAACACCAAAAACTGCTCAGAACGCCAGCCTCCGTTTTGGTATGATACCATAGTTATCGGCATCCGTCAATCCCTTTCTTGAATCTTTTCTAAGTCCTTATCCACAAACAGTTTATAACAAAATCGACCGCCAGCGTTTGACGTAAAGTCTTACCATATCAGGATTTAGTGGTGAGTGAGGGACTCGAACCCCCGAAGTTAAAAACACCTGATCTACAGTCAGGCCCAGTTGCCGCTTTGGTAACTCACCGCAAAGGCGGAGGGAATCGAACCCCCATCTACGGTTTTGGAGACCGTCGTTCTACCGTTGAACTACGCCAATAAGCGGAAGAAGTAGGATTCGAACCCACGGAGGTTTTTACGCCTCTTCTGATTAGTAATCAGATGCATTAGACCACTCTGCCATTCTTCCTTAACTGCCCCGGTAGGACTCGAACCTACAACCACTCCGTTAACAGCGGAACGCTCGACCATTGAGCTACAGGGCATCAAGTTCCGGGGCTAGGATTCGAACCCAGACAAAGAGAACCAAAATCTCTAGTGCTACCGTTACACTACCCCGGAATAAAGCCGACAACAGGACTTGAACCTGTAACCTACTGATTACAAATCAGTGGCTCTACCATTGAGCTATATCGGCAGTCATCCTATTATAGTCAATAGTCATAATCCTCGCAAGCCCTACGCTTTTGGGCGGAACGAGTACGCTGACGCTTGGGACGATTATCGAACACGGTATCCCGATGCTCCTGATGACCCTGACGCATCTCCCAAGGCATAACTTTCTTGATTTTAATAATGTTGTGGTTGCGTCGAGGACGCATATCGTCGTTGTTGTGGAGCGTAATCATGCCATTGTCCGTTTTCGTGTAAGTAAAAAACCTTGTCTAAGTTAGGATCGTAAGCCATTAAGCAATATTGTACCGGATATTTTATTGGAGTCAAGGGTTTTTTGACTTGAGGGATTTTTATATCTCCCTTTTGATAGTCTTTTACACCGTTGTATGCAAACCCCAATAGTGCTATCAGCACACCTATCCATTGTATCATAGTCGTTTCCCTTGTCAATACCCATTTCCGTTTCATAGAGTATTTATCGGCAAAACTGGCTCATGAACTTTAGAAAATCCTAAACCCATATGCTGCAACACTTTACGACAAATCTGGCCGGCCCGCCTCGATGCAAAGTCTTATGCACCAAGGACTTATGGCTAGTTAATCATCGCCCCTAGAAAGTTCCCAGCCCGCTCCCCTTACAATACTTTTAGTAGCGATTACATTAGTTTTCGGGTCTGCACTAACATAGTCTCGGTATCCTCGCTCATCAACATAAAAGTGCTCGTCGATAGTATCAAACTTATTTGTCAATAACAAACCACTGATAGCAGCCTCAAAAGCATTTTTCTTAGAAACAATAACTTCTAGTGTGCCGCTCTTTACATAATATTTTCCCATGTTCAACTCCCTAAAGAAATAACTACGGTATTATCGTACTTTCCAAAATCTAACTCAACACCAAAATCATTATCGTCAAGAATAGACTGTAGTGTTTCCTGGCTAATCAGAGTGTCAGTGTTAGTACCAAAACTAACATCACTATTACTAATAGCATCCATTACATTACTATAGTCTAACTGATTATAGCCGCAAACTTCTCTTAGGTCGAGATATGTCCAAGCATAACTTTTCATATTATCCTCAGTGTGATGGAAATAGTACGTTACCCAAACCCTTCACGCACAACTCGCATGATACACTACCTTTGGTCGGTGTGCAAGTAACAATACCACGACCACGACGGATTTCGGGACACGTTACAAACTTGGCTCCGTTCAACACTACCAGTTTCGGCAGAGTCTTACGCCACGCATCGGCCTTAGCCTTGCTACGCGGTCGCTTCGTCGCAATCTTTTCGTCGCTGTCGCACCACGCGAATAGTTTGAAACCTTGAGCCGCAGCCTCATTCATATCATTATCATCATGAACGCTGGCGTATACATTCATATACTTTTCCAGACTCACAAGCCTAGAATCGTAGATATGGGTATAGAACCACATATCGGGCAGAGTCTTACCCTCGGCAAGAATACTCTCACAGGCCCATGTTACATTAGCAAGATAGTCAAGGTCAAGTTCGCCATTGAGAAACCAATCGCCACGCTCATGCCAACGAATAGACTTCTCACGACGGTCGGCGTCAAGAATCATGGAGCGAATACGATTCTTTTCTGTCACAAGATTCTGCATAGCAGCAGGACGAACACCGGGATAAATCTTCTCGCTATTTTCAGCGTAGCATCCGTTATCCAAATAGTCGCAATCGGGAGGACAAGTATCGCCAACCGGACGCGAAACAACAACGCAACCCTTGCCCAACTTCTCGTTACCGTCTGCAACTTTCATGGTTTTCTCCCTTGTGTCTACCGATTCTATACTAGATTATCGGCACTGTCAAGAGGAAATCTTTAGAAAAATCTTTTTGATGCAAAGTCTTATACCACAAGAGTTTACGTCAAGCCCGGCCGCCCGCGTTTGACGCAAAGTCTTATCCAGTAAGGACTTAGCGAGAATGACGGGACTCGAACCCGCAACCTCTAGCGTGACAGGCTAGCGATCTAACCGATTGATCTACATTCCCAAATAGCCCCAAGAGGAATCGAACCTCTATTAGATGCTTAGAAGGCAACTGTTCTATCCATTGAACTATGGGGCCGTGTTTCTATTATAGCATACCCACTCAACGCCGCAAGCCCGCATGGCGTCCCATGCAGGCTATACGGTTTGATAGTTGGTTCGTATACTATCGGTAAGTTATATTCTATAGTAGCCGAACCTATTCCCGGAAGCCACTCCGGTTATCTAGTCTGGCTGGACCGCTACTATGTTGCACCCAAGGTCTGCAACGAACCTATTACGCGGGACGAATCCCGCCGCACTATGCCTAAAATCTCACCTATCTATCGGTGGGGCGTCAGCCCTTTATACTGGCATAGTCCAGTTTGTCAAGGTCAAGCCTCGACGGTTTCTGTCTCCTTCTTGGATTTCTTAGGCGGGTTGGCACTGTCACCAGCAGCCTCGGCAGTCACGCCAGTAACCCTGGCTCGCCACACCTTATAACCCTGCTCACTAAAAGCCTTGACTTCGCCAGCCTTGACCGACGCATGAACGTCGCCGGGAAGCGAATCAGCAAGGCACGAGCGAATGGACTCAGCAACACCGTCACGATCCAGTTCATCGGCAACAACATCAACATTGAAAGTAAACTTTTGCATAGCAATCATCTCCAAAAAAGTGTAATCGAACCAAGTAAAGTAATCATACCAAACCATCATCACTTGTCAAGGTCTGATCCGAACTTTTCTTGTTTCGTGATCGGTCAGAGTCTTGTCGTGTGATGCTATCAGTATACCATAGTTATCGGCAGTGTCAACCCCATGCCATGAATGTTTTTCTCGATTTTCTCTAAGTCGTTGCGTACCAAGAGTTTACGTCAAGCCGGGGCGGCCGTCCTCGCCGCAAAGTCTTATGCGGCAAGGATTTAGGCTCAGGAGAGAAAACCCTCACAACCCAAATCAACCAGATCACGCAGCAGATTCTCAGCCGCTTCCGGAGTTTTGAGTGTAATGCTATTCTTAGCACCAGACTCAGCAGGCACGAACTTATCGTACTTCCAGCCACCAACCAGATAATCGCTCCAATCCTTCGCTTCCTTCAAGCCCCATCCGCTATGGAGTCGAATAGCCTTAATGCAGTGAATACGATTGTCCAGATTCATACCTCCCGTAATGGTCACGGTGCGGTTCTGGTTCACGCCCAACGCAATCTCCAAAGCATTGACGATCTTATGATACAGTTCAGCGTCGTTGTTGTATGCCCAGTTGGTAGCCAGATACATAGCCTCACGAACAGTCAGTTGCAGATTAATCATCCTAAACCCTTTCTTCCAAAATATATACTTGTTTGTTGTCAGTTAGTAGCGTGGCGTATTCAGTATTATCCCAAATAAACTCGTTGCAGTCGCTTTCTCGTCGCCAGTGGGGATCTCTCAACGGATTGTAGTATAACTTCTCAAGATTGTCAATAGGCAACTTGGGATAAAAACTTTTCCTTAGCATCACCTCTTCACACCTTACCCACCCACTAACATCATGCACACCAGCCTCAAATACCTGTTTAGCCTTATTTGGTCTATTCCACAGGATACAACCCCTCATTTCCAACTGATATTCGGCCGGATCATAGTAGTAGACATCCACAGTTTTACCACCCTGCACAACCTTGATCTGCCAGTGCATATAATGCTTTCCACCACCAAGATGGAATCTCACTTCGCCATGTAGTGGTTTCTGTTTCATGCTCATACTATACCTTATCTACCAACTCTTGTCAAGACCTTTAAACTTTCGCTGACTACAGCCACCCCGGCCAAATCCGTAGGATTAGGAAAAACAATGTCGGCTTCCGCCATACTCGACCAACATTTCAGATAGCCTCTTTTGATATCATTGTGGCTATCCCCGTCCATTGTTTCCCTAAGTATATCTCTATTATCGTCCAGTGTCAAGAGGATTCTTTAAAAAATCCTAAGTCGTTGATACATAAGAGTTTACGTCAAATCCGGCCGCCCCGGTTTGCTCTAAAGTCTTACGCTTCAATACTTTAGATACCACCAGTAGCAATCGGCACAGAAACTCCAAAAAACCTCATGCTTATCTAGCATATAGCACATTTCATTACAGTTGCCACAAACACAAACGTTATCAAGAGTTTTCATAAACCAACCTCACATATTTATCCACTAGTTCAGAAACCGCAATCTCATGAGTAGAAATAAGTTCTTTAACTTGGCTTACAGTATGCTTATTTACAGCGGCCATTCTATTCTTGAAAAAACTAAGAATATAAATCATGGCCTTTTCACGTTCTTCAGTCATTATTTTCTTTCTTGAATAGTTCTACGATTACGCCTCTACCATAACAATCGTCAATAACTTCTTGTGCTTCTTCGCGTGTACGAAAAACCCATTGAGGATCAACCGTATCCCCATCTTCTTTCCAGCAAACAGCATATAGTACCAGTTTCATTTTGGATAATCCTTTGGGTAGTCAGTTTCTGGTCGTTTTGGTTTTGGCTGTCCCTCATATGGCATCCACCACGGAGCATCCATACGATCTACTATACCCGGAGTTTCTTCACAAATCAAGATATGTTCACTTACTGGATCATCACGATGAATCTCATACCGCCCTTGCCACACGCCAATGTATTCGCCAAAGTAATAAACCTTTTGACCATTGATAGGGCGACGAGGACCAAAGAAACTAATCCATTCCATTAGGCTTTCGCCTTATGATTGTAGGCCATATCGTATGCTTCCTCAATCTTTTCCAGAACTCTATTTTGCATCTTTACAAACTGTGCATGATTACCCCATGAAACACCAGAGTCAATATGTTCATGAACAATACTAAGCAGATAATCAAGTTCAACCTTAGTCAGTTCAAGAGTTTCAGTTTTCATTTTCCTCTCCTAATAATCACACATGACGTACCAGTTTTCTCATCGGTAAACTTCACACACTCATGAGGACCATAATACCAAGCACCTTCGCCCCTAGACACATTAAACACAATATCATCATTGCCTAACATAATGTCATTATACCCACCCTCATACCCAAGAGTCAATACCCGCATATCGCCCGGATAGTTCTTCAACTGCTCAATAAGTTCGGCAACGGTCATGTTCTCTCCTTTGTCACCATTATACCATTCTTTATCGGCAAGTCAAGTACCACCACACTGATAGTTTTACGAAGCATACGTGGTACTGTATTGTCTTCAACCTCAAGGTTTTACCTTATCTAAGGAAACTATCAGCAGATTCATAACCAGTGGAATCTTTTACGCCCCGATTCCTATAACCCACACGATTGCCCCTTGTCAGGATCGGATGGAAACCGCCCACGGAAACCTTCCTGAGATTGGTCATGAATCAATCTGTCTGGCTCTTGGTGACGATTACTGGTATATTTTTATGGGTGTCACCTATTTCTACTCATGCTATCGCATTTTCGGAGGCCACATGGAAGGATCGTCACCGGTAACTCCTCTTCGCTCTGTTGTGCTTTGCCTCGTCATACGGAAAACCGTCACCCATAAAGTATTGCTCATGGTGAGGATGCAATCCCCCATAGATTGGTATCACTATACAGCATATAACCTTGCTGTCAACCCCGGCGATGAATGTACGTCTTCGCTGAACGGGAGGTTTATCGTGATAGGTTATCCAATCTAGTCCCTCAGCATGGACCCACGGATGTTTGTATTGTTAGGGACGGATGGATTCGTTGATGCTATGGCGTCACAGGCGTCTGCCTCAGCCCGCTCTTTCAACTTGACCATCTACTTCACTGCCAGCATAAAGCATCGGGAGCCACTCAAGTGGCCTAGCAGTCCCTTTTGTTTTGTGAATGATCGACTGAACTCGTGTATTCTACATCCCTATTATCGTCCTGTCAAGCACTGTTCCTTGAAAAATCTTTTTTGATGCAAGTCTATAGAGAACAAGAGTTTGCGTCGAACTCGGCCGCGGCGGTTTGCCCTAAACTCTTGGTAGTCAAGAACTTAGAGCGAACCTTTCCGTTTAGGCTTCTACTTCATCGTCAGAGAAAAACTCTCCAAGATTATAATCTTCCCATACCTGAACAGGAATCAACCCCTTATCATCCCCATATTCAGTATACAAATCATCTCCGTCAGTCCAAACTCCACAATAAGCCATACCCGGTTCAAAATAGGATGCAACCACCCTAAAACCCCTCAATACCAGTTCCTTATACAGTCCGATAGGTGGCGACCATGCACTATCAAAACTCATGGTGGCTTCATTACCCGTAATCGTAGGATTCAAACCATGAACTTCCCCATTGTCACTACCAATATCCCACTTCGTTCCCCAGTTAGCGATATTCCATTCATACCAATCTTGATCGGCTGGTCTAGGAAGATAGTGTTCACAAGCCTTACCTTCTTTATAGGCATGAACAAACTCCATAACCTTAGACCGATCCTCATGGCTAATCGTCAACTTATTCAAGCACCAGTTAGGCATTGTATCCTCAGTTATTACAGGGGGTAGACTTTTCCACACACTTTTCCAACATCTTACTCATAACTACCTTATGGAAAATCTTTTCAGCCATAAAGATAGCCTCAGCCCGAATCTTAGTCGGAACATCACGCATTTCAGCCACACCCACAACAGTAGACGTAAACTGAATGATTTCAGCCATCATCTTATCATGTTCGGTCGCACTAGCAATCATTTCTCTCTCCTTTTGCACCATTCTACTACTTCTATTATCGGCTGTCAAGGGTCTAAACTTTTGGCTGACTACGCCCACGCCGCCCAAATCCGAAGGATTAGCAGAAACAGTGACCCCACAGGGAATCGAACCCTGATTCTCGGAGCGAAAATCCGATTTCCTAACCGTTAGAAGATGGGGCCATAACCTTTTCAATCCTGAGATCACTACCAAACTTATCTTTAGCCTTTCTCCAAGCATCATACTGGCTAAACGATACCACATAGCCAACGAATCGACCATGCTGAAACACTCTCCACGACATTCCGGCAAGACATTGGGCTGTGGTCATAACTTTCTCCTTACTGGCATTATACACATTATCGGTATTTTGTCAATCCTATCTTGAGTTTTTCTCTAAATCGTTAGCGTATAAGAGTTTACGACAAACGCGGGCGGCGGGCCTCGCCCTAAACTCTTGGCTTGCAAGAACTTAGAGCGAGAACCCTTTTCACCACCACGAGAAATCAGAAGAGAAGACTAGCCAAGCCGGTCTTGAATGCTGCACCAGCCAGCAATGGCCTACGGCAGTTCACCGTACGTTCAGCATAGAAGTTGCGAATCTTACCATCAGCAGTCTGGCACGTTACCAGATGATTGGTACGCACAAACTGGCTATCATGGCGACGATAGTTGCTACGAGCATTGAGTCTGCGAATAGCACCTTCATCAAGAGTATGAACACTCAGCACCTTCGCAAGAAAACGCTCAGGATCACCAGCGTTAGGCTGAAGATATTCAAAGTTATAGAACTCTCCAGCCTTAGCAGTAGAGAGTGAACCATGCACACCACCATAGATGCCATACGCGGCAAACATAGCGAGGCAGCAAACAACAATCGTAGCAATCGAACCAAACAGAATCACATCGTTCATAGAAACCCTTTCGTGTAGTGAAACCAACCTTACTGAACCCATTCTACAGTATATTATCGGCATGTCAAGCCCCATCTCTTGAAAAAATCTTTTGTGTTGCAAGTCTTTGTGGCGTAAGAGTTTGCGAAAAATCCGGCCGGCCACCCGTGCCGCAAAGTCTTATGCAGCAAGGGTTTGTGGCTCACTCAAAATCTACGAAGATAATCTGGTTGTATCCTCGCGGCTTCACAGTATATCCGTCACCATAGTCGTAGGTGTCAGACTTTACGGCGGTCATATTCGCCAATGCCTTAGCCTGTCGAACAACACTACGTTGAGATTCGGCATTACGAGGCGAAAACTCATACCGCTTTACCCAACCATAGTTAGCCTCACCACCAAACGTATCAGTAACAGTCACAACACACTTAGATTGTCTCATCTTTTTCTCCTTAGTATTACCAACCACTACGACGAAACTCATCAGCCTCTTCCTGTTCTTCCCAACGCTGACGCCGAGTCACCGGAGGGCCATAACCATTATTGAACGCTTCACGGGCAGCATCATATCCATCGTCGCTACCGTAGAAACCAACTTCACAGTGTTCCTTGCACCGCGAGCAAATATCACCCATAACAATCCGAGCATTGCAGCAATCGCTAGTCATCTTCTTTCCTCTTTCTTTCTTCTCTTATATCGACATTCTACACGACCAAACTTTAGAAGTCAATAGGTATTTTTCTTTTGTTCTAACTCCTTATCGGCAAAGAGTTTACGAAAAACGGGGCCGTGGCCTTGCAGCGTAAAGTCTTACGCCACAGGGCTTTAGATCACTTAGTCTTAGAGTCGTTCATTTTCTTTAGTTCGGCTACAATCATAGGGATTCCAACAAACATTTTTCACCCCATAAGAAAAGTTGCGATACAACCACAGATAAACGCCACAGACAGCACAATCTTATCCTTATTGGTCATTTTACTTCCTTACTGGAAAAACAAGATCACAAACAAGCCAAACACAAACAGAACCAACAACAAGTCCCACACCGAAACTATTCCAGTCTATATAGATATCGGCCATCCTTGGCTCCCTTCTTTAAAGATTTATATCCAGAGTTTCCATAGCCCAGGAGATAAAACACCCTAGACCAATAATCCCGACAATCCCCATAAACCACAACATGATTTCACTCATATCTGCACCATTCTACCTTTCCAAGTGTCTTCTGTCAAGAGCCGACTATCCTGCTGACTACAGCACCGTCAGCGAGCCGACTAGTTCGGCTGAGACAGGTGGATGGTCAATCCCTCGCACTGTTCCAGATAGCACGACCTATACTTACCCTCTTCGATCTTCACGATCATCAAATGACCCTTGGGCTTGTCGTACACTCGACGAACCTCGCCCACAAAGTCCTTACCATGATACTTGAAACTCACGTTGTCATGACGCACAGGAACCAGCACAGCATCGCTCATATCTTCTCCTCGTTGTTGAATACCACCAAGTCTACATCTATTATCGGCATTTGTCAAGTGGTAGCATTAGAAAAAAGTTTTTGTGCTAACTCTTGTGCTGATAAGAGTTTAGGAAAAACGCGGCCGACCGGCCTCGATGTAAAGTCTTATACATCAAGGCTTTAGGTCACCACCGGCCAGTGCCGTACCATTTCAGTATTTCATAGATGGTTATTTTATACATCACACCACCACCCAATCGGGGGTCACGATCATCCGATCCTCAAACGGAGTACCATCACTGAGGAACCATTCGTAGTTCTTCTGGTACACCCGAACCGGACTATACTTGTTGATACGATCCTTTGTGGTGCTGGTACGCCAGCCACCACTATTCAGCATCACGCTATCGTCGGGGTAGATTACCACCACGTTAGTACCGTGGAGTTCGATTGCAACGCTACCATCGGCCTGAATGTATGCGTAGGTGTTGTTGCCAATCTTACGCTGGCTCCGGTTACGCTTGCCGAGAACCATCTTAGTCGCTTGGGTATGAGTCATGTTCTTTCCTTTGGGGTGATGTTCTTATATCGACATTATACAGTCTAGCCTTTAGGTGTCAACAAGAAAATAAAAGATTCTTGGATTGTTCTAAGGTCTTGAATCTAAAGAGTTTGCGTCAAATGCGGGCGGCCCGCCTCGCCGCAAAGTCTTATGCGGCAAGGCTTTAGGCTCAGTCGTAGTATGGGCCGTCCTCGTCATAATCAACATAGCCCACAGCCTCATCGGCATGAAAATCCTCACGATCATCGCCATAGTACCCGTAGTCCTCGTCGGTTCCCCAACCGCACGAAGTCATGGCACTATCGTGATCTCCATCCATACTGTCATCGTAGTTATCATCCCATTGGTCGATCATTTCATCAGCGTCCAGATCATCGCCATAGAAATCGTCATGGTCATCGTAGTTATAGTCCACGTTATCATCCTCATAAGAGTTTTCGGGATCGAACAGGGGATCGGGGTGACTCATCTTCAGTCCTTCACGGTTACACAGGTGTAAAACAAACCAACACAGCACACAACGAATAAGATAGCACCAGCCATAGGTTTTGTCAAGCCTCAAAAAGAGTTTGCCCAAAAGGGCTCATTCGGAACCAGTTCATCCACAATGCCGACAACTTCAGCCCAATCCCAGTAGTTGATTTCCAGATCGGGATCGTCAATCGGCTCCACCATCGGCTCAAGAATACCCTGCTCGGCAAGGTCGGCCAGGATACCGTTCACATCGTCGAAGTCGTTGAGCATCGTCGTTCTCCGTTGGGGTGATATTCGGATTCTACATACTATTATCGGCTTGTCAACCCCCTTTTCTTGAAAAATCTTTTTTGTCGCAAGTCCTTATACGACAAGAGTTTACGTCAAGCGTGGGCGGCCGCGTTCGTCGTAAAGTCTTACAGCGTAACGCTTTGCGTCTAGTCTGTGACTAGTGTACGGATGTCACCCCTCTGCGAAGGGGGAGACTTCCTCACCGCAGGCCAGAATCGCGGCATACTGATCTGCCAGAGCGGCCTTGCGTTCTGGTGAACCGGGCTTGCCAACCTTTACGATCATCAGATCGTCACCCCCCTTGTAGCGGGGATCGGCCTTTTCGACCTTCACGCTACCGGCACGACGTAGAGCCTTGCGATTGAACTTCAAAACTTTTTCACTACGAATCGGCCCGACTACACCATCGGCTAGACTAGGCTGGTGAGGAATAGCGATTCCGAGAAAGCACATGCGAGCCTGTCGCTTAGCATCTTCGATGATTTTGAACTTAGTAGCCATTTCTTTCTCCTTTGGATGATGGATTCTATACAGTTTTAGGGTTTGTGTCAAGCGTTGACTGTGGAGACAGGAGCCCCAAAATCAAACATCATACGCTGAACTTGCAACTTAGTGAGAATGTCCAGAACACGCGGAGCAATCTCAATCTGCTTACGATACCTAACACGACTAGACTCGTCGAGACATTCGGCATCAGCCAAATCGGTAATCGTCGGAAGGTTCAAGCGAAGGCTAACCGACAGCAGTTCAAGTTCTTCACAAGTAAGGCTAAGATTCACATTCATCATTTTCAACTCTCTCTTTCTTTCTCTTTCCAGTATTATACCAAATATTTTTTGCTTTTCAACCCCCACTATAAGGGATCTATCAGATTTTCCATCTAGCGAAAACCAGCGTAAACTGTGTATTCGGATACTTTTCCGCAATATACTTTTCTGCTGTAGACTTCCTATTGTCCGTAGCACTCACACCTTGGACAACCTTTCCATCTATCAGAACATTCCAAATCCGCTTACGGCGAATCTTGGGAAGGCTTGAAATAAAACTGTTAATATGGGTAACTTTTTCCATTTTCATCACTCTCTTTCTTTCTTATACCTATATATAGAGCAATCGGTGTGCCAAACATAGATTATTTTTTTGTGCGTTTCGACCGGGAAAAACGCTATGACATTTTTTAGGCCTACTTTTTACTCACGCATTTTGCTACAGTGGTGTAGCATTTTGCTACGCATAACTCGGCCTAAAACTAGGTGTGTGTAGCATTTTGCATCACCCTCTGTGTGGGGGATGACATTTTTTAAGCAGCGGT
>JACCDT011835031.1_pt1 | contig 17301 bp, 24 predicted proteins | sample 7446291 | NCBI WGS metagenome assembly JACCDT01 (sample SAMN15323446, study PRJNA562643) | freshwater metagenome | isolation source: river surface water | place: USA:Blue River Watershed | collected 2017-08-17 | reverse complement strand
GGGGCAAGCCAACCACATGGTACTTTGCTCGAAGACTGAAAGCACCTCGGGTGGCCGAACGCTTGAGGCAGCAGATCATGGCGGACAAGTCTGCCGAAACCTGTGCCATCCTCACCAGTGCGAGCATTCCCTTGGAGTCAGGCCATATGTTGTCGCAATTGGATGTTCGATCGTTGCCCATGGTCGGGCGCATCAGCACAAGCGCATTTCACATGTTCAACGACCGCCTGGAAAAGATCGGGGTGCAACCAGTAAACGAAACCAAGCCTCGGACAACACTCAGGTATCTCAATGATGGGGTGGCCTATGTCGATGGCCAACGCTTTGAGCTGGCAAAGTCGCAGGTTCGACTGCTACAGGCCTTGATCGAGGATCGAGACAACGAAATGACTCGGGAGGAGCTCCGGGATCGTTGTGGATCACAGTCACAGTCTTTCAGCCCCAGCAAGGTATTTGAACGCAACAAAGTTGTTTATCACGCCTTCGTCCAGCACCAAGAGGGGGATGGGACGTACATGCTTCTTATCGACAAAGACAAGGAGTTTTTCGATTGAAAGCACCTTTGACCACTCGTGATGCTGGCGATACACTGAATCTCAAATTGATCAACACGAGAAGAACGGTCGAAGTGACCGAGACTGTCTGCAGCCAAATCTGGATTGGATGCCTTGAGTACTAAGCCTGTTTACTACTTGACTGGAATGGGCGGTCGCCTAGCCACGGGGCTTGGTCAAGCCATTCTTGAGCGTGGCTTTGACGTGGCTGGTCGTGAGCTCGTGGACGAATTCCGCAACTACAGCTTTCAGGATCAGATCGATACCGTTGCCGAGGATTTGCAGGAGCACTTTTGGCGTGAGGATGCCCGGGTAATTGCAAATTCATTCGGAGCGTTTATCTTCCTGCACGCTCAGGCGCAACTACCCGCCTACATTGGCAAGGTTCTGCTTTTGTCGCCCATCGTTGGCGAATTTGCCAATGAGGCCACACAGATGAACTTCATACCACCGCGTGCTCAAAAGCTTCATGACTTGGCCAAAGCAGGGGAGTATCCAAGACCCTTGAATTGCCAGATCTTTGTGGGTCAGGAAGACTGGCAAAGCAATCCCGTGAATGTAAAGGCATTTGGCGAACTTCTGGGATTGGATGTGACCGTGGTTCCTGACGCAGGGCACGCACTTCCCAAAGCCTATGTGGGCGCTTTGCTGGATCGTTGGCTCTGATGCTGCCTAGTGATTTCTAAGAGGACATGAACATGGATTTTGATGCTCGACTGCGTGACAAACTGATCGGCACTCTGCGTACGGAATTGCCCAAAATTAAACTATCGGATACAGGCCGAGTCGATATACAGAGCTTGTTTGAGATGGATAAAGAATTTTCCAAGGTTCTCAGTCACGCACCAAAATTATTGAAAGAAAAAATCGAAGCTTATGTCGGGGAACGTCCTCTGTTTTCAATTACCTTAAGTATGTTCACAGACGAGTTGACCTCAATCGCACCTGAGGTTAAATTGGGAAAAGATAGATTGTGTGGGCTACCGCAGTACTGTGACATAGAAAATTTAGCTCAAAGAATCCTCACAATGCTGACGGATCTTCCTAACCAATACGTTGCTGTCATTGAGCTTCCTCAAGATATTTCAGAAGTGCTGTACGAGAACAACGTACCACCGATACTTGGCCAGAAGCTCGCAGTGATCGGTGCTTGGCAGGGCAAGCAAGACGGCTACCCCTGTCCGATCAGAGTCGCGCCAGTTAAACCACCAAAGAATTCACTCCCAAGCTTGTTCGGCCTAAATGCTTCTTCTGAAAATTTGACCGGGATAAAGCAGCTTGAGATCAACACGCAGTCAGCCCCAATCAGCCATCTTTATGTAAAACTTGAGGGCCATATCAACGATCTGTTCTCCCGACAGCCACTTAACAATTTAACGACGATTTTCAAGGCATTTTTTGGACTTGCGATTGGCATGGAGGTTTTGGAAAGTAAGTGGGAAAGCGTAAGGAGTAGTCAGCTTTTAATCGATGTGTACCAATACCATTCTGCCGGTTTTATCAAGATCGGGGACGATAGGATTGGGAACAGCGAGAGTGCACTGATCGGTAGGATACGTGTCGGCAAAGTCGGAATTGAGCGCTTGATACATGATCTACGCACAATCGTGCATATCTTGGACAAGGAAGAATCATTGCCACAACTCGCGCTCGCGGGTCGATGGCTCTTTGACAGTCATTCCAACGATGATGCGTTAATGGGATTTATGCAGTTGGCGATTTGTGCAGAAGTTTTACTTGGGGCTGAAGACGGAAGTGAGGGGGTGACAACGCTGCTGGCCACCCGCTGCGCTTATCTAATCGCCGGCAGTTCAAAAGAAAGAGATGATCTGATTACTGAATTCAAGAACATCTACAAGGTGCGCTCGAAAATCGTTCATCGAGGTCTTGGGACTCTAAAAGAGAACGAGCGCAATCAATTCCGTCGGCTGCGCATGATCTGTAATCGAATTCTTCAAAGAGAAGTTCATCTTGCAACTGCGGATGGCTCTCAGAATCAAAACGCTGTAGAGCTAGTCAAGGCTTTGCGTACATAGCGTGAATTGCTATGGAAGTCATTCTGTTTCACCTCTAAGATTTGATTTAAAAGACGGCTAAGACTGCAGTCGAAGCCGTTAGTCGGCCTCAGTAAGCCCAATCAACATAAGTGGCGTAATCCACATCCCACCAAGGAGTCCTCCCGGACTCCTTTTTTCATTTCTGACCCCATCAATTGCATTTGAGTAATACCCCTGAGTAATCTGAGTAACGGTTAGAGCAGTCCCCTTCGAGAGCATCGATCCATCGGTTGGCAGTGCTTACGCAAGCGTTGTCAATCGATGCAAATCAACCATCGAAGGAGCTGCATATGCAGGAAAAAACCACCAGGTCACGGCACCTGACCCAGCAGGAGTTGGCAATCCGCTGGAACAAGTCCGTACACACCATCGAACGCTACCGCACTGACGGCATAGGTCCGGTCTATTTGAAGATCGGCGGCAAGGTCATGTACCGGATCGAGGATGTCGAGGCATACGAGCACGAATGCCTCTACGCCAACCCCCATTCACGTATCGCCAATGCGGAGGGTTGAGCCATGACCGAACTTTCCATCTATCCGAAAGAGCTGGGCGAAATGACCGTCTCTCAGCTGGCCAACCTGTCGGCCGAACAATTGGTCGAGGCTAATACCAATCTTGACGTCCTGCTCAAGTGGGCCAAGGACAACCGCCAAAAGCTCGACGCTGCCCTGGAGCAACGGTTCGGGACCCAGGGGCGGCAGTCATTGCATGAGAGCGGTCGCGACTTTGGATCGGTCCACTTCACTGATGGCCCCCTGTCCGTGAGCTATGAGTTGCCCAAGCGCGTTTCTTGGAATCAGCAACTTCTCAAAGCCATCGCCGAGCGGATTGTCGCTGCGGGTGAGCCACTGTCTGACTACATCGATGTGGAGTTTTCTGTATCGGAGAAGCGTTTCACCGCTTGGCCCACCAACATGCGAGAGCAGTTCATGGATGCGCGAACGGTCAAGCCCGGCAAGCCTGCCATCAAGCTCGAGCTCAACGGCGTGGAGGTGCAGTGATGTCTTTACCCATCATCTCCGCTGAAGAGCGTTTGCGCGAAAAGCACAGCGCCAAGATCTGCCTGGTCGGTATTCCCGGCATTGGTAAGACGAGCCAGTTGCACACCTTGCCCTCGGATTCAACGCTCTTTGTTGACCTGGAAGCCGGTGACCTGTCAGTCAAAGCCTGGTCCGGTGACACGGTCAGGCCGCGCACATGGCAGGAGTTTCGTGACCTGGTTGTCTTTCTGGCGGGCCCCATGCCTACTGCTACCAAGGACCAGACGTTTTCTCAGGCGCACTTTGACCACGTCTGCGAGAAATACGGCGACCCCACCCAGCTCGCAAAGTACGACTACTACTTTGTCGACAGTCTGACCGTTCTTTCCCGACTGTGCCTTGCCTGGTGTAAGACCCAGCCGCAGGCCTTCAGCGAGAAAACCGGCAAACCCGACAGCCGCGGTGCCTATGGCCTCTTGGGGCAGGAAATGATCGCTGCGCTCACTCACCTGCAGCATGTGCGGGACAAGCACGTCATCTTTGTGGCCATCCTCGAAGAGAAGACAGACGAGATTGGGCGGCGCAACTTTCAGCTCCAGCTTGAAGGCAGCAAAACCGCCATGGAGCTCCCAGGCGTCCTGGATGAGGTCATCACCCTCGCACCCATCAAGGACGAGAACGGTGGCACCTACCGCGCCTTCGTGACCCGTGCAGACAACGCCTACGGCTACCCCAGCAAAGACCGCTCAGGAAGGCTTGACCCACTCGAGGCTCCGGATCTGGGGCGCCTGATCGAGAAATGCCTCAACCACAACGCCCATGCATTCACTGCACAGGAAGCTCAACACATTCAACCCGCAATTTAAGGATTCAAGATGAACACCACCAACACCCAAGCCTCCAGCTGGAGCGATTTCAACGACGCACAGGCCCAGCAAAGCGGCTTTGATCTGATTCCCAAGGGAACCATCGTCCCTGTTCGCATGTCGATCAAGCCGGGCGGGTACGACGACTACAACATGGGTTGGACCGATGGCTATGCCACCCAGTCCAATGAGACGGGGGCGGTCTACCTGGCAGCGGAATTCATTGTCACCGCTGGCAAGTACGCCAAACGAAAGATGTGGAGCAACATCGGCCTGCACTCGCCCAAGGGCCCGGCCTGGGGACAGATGGGGCGGGGGTTCGTGCGGGGGGTGCTCAACAGTGCCCGCAACGTGCACCCGCAGGACAACTCCCCCCAGGCAGCAGCTGCGCGTCGCATTTCGGGCTTCGTTGATCTGGATGGCGTGGAATTCCTGGCCCGTGTGGATGTGGAAAAGGATGGTCGAGGGGACGATCGCAACATCGTTCGAGTGGCCGTCGAGCCAGACCACAAGGACTACGCAACCATGATGGGCGTGCCAAGCAAAGCCACGCCTGGAGGTGGCACTTCTGGCGCTCCGGCCATGGCCCAGACACCTGCTTATGCAGGCACGGCACATGCTCCTCAACCGCGTGCATCAGCACAGGTGGCTGGCAAACCCAGCTGGGCGCAGTAACGGGCGAGGAGACATGAAATGTTGGGTCTGCTCAAGAGAGGCCAAGGGCTTCTTGCACACAGACGTCCGGCAGCGGGTGGGCACACCCGCCCGTTACCCGATCGACTGGGTGTTCTGCTCCGATCGCTGCGCCAAGGCCTTCCATCTCATGTATGGAAGCTGGTCGCGCGCGATGGACGACAACAAGCCGCAGGAGGAGTCCATGGTTGATGCCACCGAACTCGAACTGGCAAGCATGCGCAAGTGCTTGAAATTCTTTGGCGAAGCAGCCTCCGAGATCGGCTTTGACAAGCCGCTTGGGAGCTATTCGCAAGAGGAGGCGCTTTGCATCATCGACGCCATCGTCACGGGCTACGTTGAAGCCATGACGCAGGCGCATGAAGCGTCCAAGTATCCGCCTGTGCGGATGACAGAAAGGCCCGTGAACGACCCCATCCGGGACGCCGCGGTGAAACCTGCCGTTCCCAATCCATTTGCGGACATGAAGGATGACCTTCCTTGGGAGGTCAAGCCATGATGGATTTCAATTCCACTGCAAGCGTGAGCGGTCAGATCGAATGGCTGATTGATCACGCCATGCAGCAACGCAATGCTGAGTCCACGCCCAGAACCTACCTCGGAGGCTCTCGCCTGGGCGTGGCTTGCGAGCGGCAACTTCAGTACGAGTTTGTCAAGGCGCCGGTTGACCAGGGCAAGGAGTTTTCGGGGAGGATCCTGCGCGTATTCGAGCGCGGGCATCAGACCGAGGACATGGTGATTGGCTGGCTTCGCCTGGCGGGGTTTGACCTCAAGACCCATAAGAGCGATGGACATCAGTTCGGGTTTTCGGTGGCTCAGGGGCGACTTCGCGGTCACATCGACGGAATCCTGCTTGCAGGCCCCGAGGGCTTTGCCTATCCCGCCCTGTGGGAGAACAAGTGCCTGAGCTCGAAGTCCTGGAAGGACCTGGTAAAGAACAAGCTCGCTGTGTCCAAGCCGATTTATGCCGCCCAGGTGGCTATCTACCAAAGCTATCTGCAGCTGCATGAAAACCCCGCGCTCTTCACAGCAGTCAACGCCGACACCATGGAGATCTACTCGGAGCTCGTGCCCTTTGATGCGCAGCTTGCGCAGCGCATGTCTGACAAGGCGGCACGGATCCTCAAGGCCACCGAGGTGGGCGAGTTGCTGCCACGAGCGTTCAATGACCAGACGCACTTTGAGTGCCGGTTTTGCTCCTGGGCAGACCGCTGCTGGGGGGAGGCGCGATGAACATAGCCCCCAGAACGCTGCACCCCAAGGAAAAGCCGCTTGTTCGTGTTCCTTCCATCTATGCCATGTTGTCCAAGCAGGCGGACCCGCAAATCCCCGAGGCCAAGCTCGTGGTGGCGGTGATCTGCCAGGCCATTGATGACTGCTACCGGGCCGGTCACGTCTTCAAGTGTCGAGCCTGGAACTTCATGAACGACGAGCGGCTCGAGTTATGGGCCGGGGCGGTGGGACTGGATGCGCACTTCATCCGTCACGTGGCCATCAAAACCGGCTACATGACGCCCGAGCGCCCCAATCGTCCAACAACCAAATCAAAAAAGAAGGGAGTGAAAGGTGCTTGATTACAACGAGGTGGATGATCCACCGACACATCAAACGCAGGGTCAGGCGCAGCACGAACGCGACCAGGTCCGTGCCGCACTCATCGACAACATCGAAGGGGTTTTGCAGCACCTGCTTCCCGCAGGCGTTATTCGGCGCAATTGCTTTTACATCGGCAACGTCTATGGCGCTGCCGGCGACAGTTTGGAAGTGGTGCTCACCGGCCCCAAAGCCGGCCTGTGGACCGACCGCGCAGAGGGTACTGGGGGCGACCTCTTTCACCTGATCGCTGGTAATCGCAGTCTCGACATCAAGACCGAGTTCGCCCGGGTGCTGGAGGTCGCGCAGGACATGCTCGGGCTTCCCATGGCTGAGCCACGCAAGGCAAAGCCAAAGAAGGCCGCTGCGGCCGTGGATGAGCTGGGCGCACCGACCGCCAAGTGGGATTACCTGGATGCCGCGGGCAAGCTGATTGCCGTGGTCTCGCGCTATGAGCCTGAGCCTGGCCGAAAGGAATTCCGTCCCTGGGATGTCAAAAAGCGTCGCATGGCGCCACCCACCCCGCGACCGCTGTACAACCAGCCCGGCATGCTGGCCTCGGAAGTGGTCATCCTGGTGGAAGGGGAGAAGTGCGCCCAGGCCCTCATCGATGCGGGCTATTGCGCCACTACGGCCATGCAAGGCGCCAATGCGCCGGTGGACAAGACCGATTGGCGTCCGCTTGAAGGCAAGACCGTGTTGATCTGGCCCGACAAGGACGAGCCGGGTTGGAACTATGCCGAAACGGCCGCCAGGGCAGCCCTTGATGCCGGTGCCTTGAGCTGCGACATCCTGATCCCGCCAGACCACAAGCCCAAGGGCTGGGATGCGGCTGATGCGTTGGCTGAAATCCTGGAGATGGACGAGACCCAGCTCGCCTTTGATGTCGAGGGGTTCATCCGAACCGGGCATCGACTGCCCATCACCCGCGAGCCCGATCCGTCCGAGGTGGACACCTCGGCCATTGACCTGGTCGACGGGGTGAACTGGAGCACAGAGGATGGCTTGGCCATGGCGTTCACCAACCGCTATGGCATCGATATGCGCTACTGCGCCCAGTTGGGCAAGTGGTTCTGGTGGAACGGCAAGCGCTGGACCGAGGACAAAAAGCTTTATGTGAACCACCTCGCCCGCGGCATCTGCAGAGCGGCCTCCCGCAAGGCTGATACCCCGAAGCTCAAGGCCCGCCTGGCAAGCTCCTCGTCCATCTCGTCCGTGGAGCGCATCATCCGCTCGGACCCCAAGCACGCCGCCAGCATCGAGGAGTGGGATGCCGATCCTTGGCTGCTCAATACGCCAGAGGGGGTGGTGGACCTTAAAACCGGCACGCTTCGTCCGCACCAGCGGATTGATCGCATGACCAAGATCACCACGGCCAGCCCCAAGGGCGAGTGTCCACAGTGGCGCGCGTTTCTCGAGCAGATCACCGGTGGCGACAAGGAGCTCGAGGCCTATCTGCAGCGCATGGCAGGCTACTGCCTGACAGGTCTGACCTCTGAGCACGCGCTTCTCTTCCTGTACGGTACCGGTGGAAACGGCAAGTCCGTGTTCGTGAACACCCTTTTCTCGATCATGGGGGACTACGCGGCCAACGCGCCCATGGAAACTTTCATGGAATCTCGCAACGACCGCCACCCGACTGACCTGGCAGGACTCATGGGGGCGCGCCTCGTGACCGCAACCGAGACCGAGCAGGGCAGACGCTGGAATGAGGCCAAGATCAAGGAGATCACGGGCGGAGACCGCATCTCGGCGCGCTTCATGCGCCAGGACTTCTTCACCTACATCCCGCAGTACAAGATCCTGATCTCGGGCAATCACAAGCCGGCGATTCGCAACATCGATGAAGCGATCAAGCGGCGCATGCACCTCATTCCCTTCACGCTCACCATTCCCGCGGACAAGCGTGACCCGCAGCTCTCGGCCAAGCTCCTAAAGGAGCGCGACGGTATCCTGGCCTGGGCTATTGAGGGGTGCCTCGCCTGGCAGCGAGAAGGCCTGCGCCAGCCGCCATCCGTGACCTCCGCCACCCAGGAGTACTTCGAGTCCGAGGACATCCTAGGACGTTGGCTTGATGAGTGCTGCGTGCTGGTGAGCAACGCCAAGTCACTCACCTTCGAGCTCTACAACGACTGGAAGCAATGGGCCGACAAAAACGGTGAGTACCAGGGATCGCAGCGCCGGTTTTCTGACCTGCTGATCGCCAAAGGAGTGGAGCGATGGCGCAATTCAAGCGGTGTGCGCGGCTTCCAAGGCATCGGTTTGAAGCAGGGAGACCCCGTTCGCTTCACGCCGCACGAGGTCGACTGAGACCTGAAACAAACCCTAAAGAACTAACTTTCAGATGCAAAACTGACGCATGACGCAGCTCGACGCAATTTTTCTATTATCCGTATACACGCGTACGCGTAATACAAGGAATAAGGAAACTCGTGTCGGTAAGCGTCAGTGCGTCAGAGCAAGGACGTATATGACACACAGAACGATTCTGGCCCTGGATCTGGGCACGACGACGGGATGGGCGCTGCGCGACCTGGCAGGCAACACCACGCACGGGTTCGTGAGCTTCAAGCCACAGCGCTTCGAAGGCGGGGGCATGCGATTCCTGCGGTTCAAGCGGTGGCTTGCCGAAATCGAGGGTAGCACCGAGCGTGGACTCGATGCCGTTTACTTCGAAGAGGTGCGACGTCATCTCGGAGTGGACGCTGCCCACATCTACGGCGGTCTATTGGCAACGCTTACCAGCTGGTGCGAGCACCACCAGATACCCTACGAGGGGGTGCCCGTGGGCACGATCAAACGGCATGTGAGTGGCAAGGGCAATGCCAGCAAGGAGGAAGTGATCCAAGCAGTGGGGCGGCTCGGATTCCATGTCACCGATGACAACGAGGCCGATGCCATCGCTTTACTGCGACTCGCCGCCGAGATGGATGGGGAGGTGTGACATGAAGATCCCTCAACACCGCTATCCATCCCCCTTGGGTCGCATGCAGCCTGTGACTCTTGACGTTGAGCGTACCAAGCGCGAGGGCTGGCAAAACGAGCAACTGCTGGTGATCTCACCCGCCGATCAACGGCTCGACTTCCTGGAGCGCCAGCTCATTGAGCGCATTGGAAACCGGCTCTATGGCTTCAAGTGCAAAGGGGGCCAAAGTGGATGATTACACGATCGACAACATCGGCGAACGCTTCAGGCAGGCTGCGCGCACAGCGTACCGTCTGCCCGCACAGCGCAGGCTCGGCTATGTGAGCTACTGGCCAGAGATCAAGCACTCGGCGGGCGAGCGCATGCTCCTTGAGGAACGCCGCTACCTGCAGATGCCGCCAACGCCCCAGGAAATTGAGGAAATGCTCGAGGTCATGCGATGGGTGCAGTGGCTGAGTCTGGATCAACGCATGCTGGTGTGGATGCGCGCGAGGCGCTCCCCCTGGCGGGACATCGGGGTGCGATTCGGGTTTTGCTCTCGCACCGCGCAGCGGCACTGGCAGTACGCCATGCTGCAGGTGATTCACCGGCTGCAGTCATGAAAGGATCGATGGGAGTGTTGCGCAATAAGCTCGATGGCAGCGTTGGGCAATATTGGGCAATATTTCTGTCGTTCTCGGAGCAGTTACGTCAGTCTGCAACGATCTGCAATGCGACTGGAAAACAGGTGTGTCGCACTTTGGCCCAAAAACGGATAAATTCTCGATACCCTGGGATTCAGTGTCTTTCAGACGGGTTGATCACCACCAGGTTCTGTTTCACATATTCCTGGAGCTTGTCCAGCGGGATGTGAACGATTTTTGACTCAGTCACGCGGATGGGCAGGTAGCCGTTTTCGATAGCTCCTGCGATCTCATAGGTCCCCGCATTCAGGGGGACAAACCCCTCGTCCTTGAATTCCTTGCTCAATTTTCGGGCGAGGACGCCTTGCTTTACTTCGATTGTCATTGCCAGTCTTTCTGACGGGCATTCTAAAGACCCCATGAACAACGCAACCCTTCGCCCCGAAGTGCGAATGACTTCGCTCGACAGCCTGATTCCGTACGCGCGCAATGCCCGTACCCACAGTGATGAGCAGGTGGCCCAGATTGCGGCTTCCATCGTAGAGTTTGGCTTCACCAATCCGATCCTCACCGATGGCGAGTATGGTGTGATCGCAGGGCATGGGCGACTGGCTGCGGCAAGAAAGCTCGGTTTGAAGGATGTCCCGGTGATCGAGCTCGCTCACCTGAGCGAGACGCAAAAGAAGGCATACATCCTGGCCGACAACCGCATCGCCATGAACGCAGGCTGGGATGACGGTCTCCTGACCCTGGAATTGCAGGAGCTGCAGGAAGCGCAGGTGGATCTGGGAAGCCTTGGCTTTGGTGAGGAAGAGCTTGAGCGGCTCTTGAACGGTGCCGATGATGGCGGCGGCTTGACTGAGGACGATGCAGTCCCGGAGCCCCCTGTGGATCCGGTATCCAAGCCAGGCGACCTGTGGATTCTGGGAAACCATCGTCTCCTGTGTGGTGACTCCACCGTGCTTTCGGATGTTGAGCGGCTGATGGATGGCCAGCTGGCAGACATGGCCTTCACGGATCCGCCGTACAACGTGGACTATGGCAACAACGCCAAGGACAAGATGCGGGGCAAGGACCGAAGGATCCTAAACGATGCTTTAGGAGATGGGTTCTACCAATTCCTGTACGACGCCTGTCTGAATCTGCTCCAAGTGACCAAGGGTGCCTGCTACGTGTGCATGAGCTCTTCAGAGCTGCACACTCTGCAAAAGGCCTGGATTGACGCCGGGGGCAAGTGGTCCACTTTCATCATCTGGGCCAAGAACACCTTTACGCTTGGTCGGGCCGATTACCAGCGCCAGTACGAACCCATCCTGTATGGTTGGAAGCAGGGCACTGATCACTTCTGGTGCGGTGACCGGGATCAGTCGGACATTTGGAACTACAACAAACCGAGGGTCAATGATCTGCACCCGACCATGAAGCCAGTCGAGTTGGTCGAGCGGGCCATTAAGAACTCTTCAAAGAGTCGGGACATCGTGCTCGATCTCTTTGGGGGCTCGGGCACCACCTTGATTGCCTGCGAGAAGACCAACCGTCACGCTCGTTTGATTGAACTCGATCCGAAGTTCGCAGACGTGATCATCAAGCGATGGGAGGATTTCACTGGCAATAAAGCAGTGCGCGAGAGCGATGGCCTGGATTTCAGTGAGGCCTCTGAGTTGAGGGATCCTGAATCACAGGTGGCATCTCCGACATGAACGCGGCGCAGTGAAGTACAAATCCGGTCAGGTGAGGAAAGCCTCTGGGTATCCCGTACTGTTCGTGAGCTGCCGAGTCGATTTTCCAATCCATCCATTGTCGGATGGCGGCGTCAATTGCTTCCTCGAGGCAATGGTCGTTGGCCAGGCCAACGCGGACCGTGTCTGCAAAATGTCTGCCATGTCGACTATCCAAAAATAGTTGAACAAATTCGGCAGGTTGCTGCGTGACTGCTGCGATACGAGTGACAGCAATTGGCCAAGCATTGGAGGCTAGTTCCCCCATGGCTCCCCAAAATCCCCAGGAGTGGTTGGTGGTGGTAGGAATCATATGGAGGTTCCTTATCTGTTGAGTACACGTTTACATTCAGCTTCCGCGTCAGAAATTAAATTCAACCGATGGGTGGACACCAAGATGGCCATCTGGTGTCAAAAAAATTTTTTTTGAAGAATGGCATATTGATACTCTTATTTGGGTAGAAGCCAATGCATTTAGGTGCGCTACCGCACATATTTTGATAAGGCTTGATATGCCCAGAAGCGCCCCAACACCTTGCCGATACCCGGGTTGTTCAGCAGTTTTAGCCGTGCCAGGGTTTTGTGCACCGCATCAAACGGCCGTACATCGTGATTACGGTCGTGCCAGGCGTAGTTTTGATTCGGAGGTGGGCTTCTACCAATCCAGTAATTGGCGGCAGTTGCGGGCAAGCTTCCTGCGGTTGCACCCCTTGTGCAGGGTGTGTGCTGAGCGGGGTACGGAGGTTGCTGCCAGGGTGGTGGACCATGTGGTCCCTTTGAAGGCAGGTGGTGGGAGGTTTGACACCAATAACCTTCAACCGCTGTGCATTCCCTGCCATAACCGCAAAACGGCGATTGAGACGGCGCGTTGCAGGTCAGCCGGCAACCGGTAGGCAGACGGTAGGGGGAGGGGGGTCAAATCTCTACGATCGGCCAGCAAAGATGCGCGCCCCTGCGTGTTTTTTTGCGCGTGCAATTTGAACCAAGGGGGGCTTTAGGCAGGAAGGATTAGTTCTTGGCTGTTGTCGCAGAAATGACCCCTACGATTCACTTGGAAACTATCATCGCTTCATGAAAAAATCCATTAGCTGCTCAGCGTACATGCGCTTTTTGGCGTTGCGCCATGCCTTGGATTTCAAGACGATGGGGAAAGCCAATAATTGTGCAGTTCAACTGTTAGAGGAAATTGCATTGGCTGAATTCAATGGTGCGGCTTACTCCGTTACTCAAGTCATGGCCTTGGAGCGAGTCGCCAGTCCTGCAACGATCCATCGAAAGCTCCAGGATCTGCTCAAATCTGGAATGGTGGAAATGAGATCTTTGGATGGCAATCGCCGAACCAAACTCGTTTTTCTTTCACGCTCTGGATACAAATATTTTGAGAAACGTGCCGCGCTGTTAGTCAAAGCGCAGCAAACATAGCATTCGCGATCCAACCAAGGCTTGCTCATTTAAACCATTTGATCATGCTCGTCCCTGGTGTCCAGGGCAATGGTGCTCTTCGTCCTGGCAAAAAGGACAGACGAGCATGATCTCTAAATTCAAATACATCATCTATGGTCGGAAGAAAACCGTTGCCGACGCAAGTCAAGCAGCTCAAGGGAACTTTGCAGAAATGCATAGTCAACACCCGTGAGCCCAAGCCAACCGGGGAGCTGGTCGAGCCGCCTGAATACATGCCAGAGGGTGCCAAGGCTGCCTGGCGGTATGCCTTGGAGTGTGCGCCTGCGCATTTGCTCAAGCGCCTCGATATGTCAGTGCTGGAGGTTTGGGCTTGTGCTGCGGATCTGTACCGGAAGGCTCAAGCGGGGATAGCCAAGACGGGTCTGCTGGTCAAGGCGCCCAACACAGGCGTGCCAATGCAGTCACCTTACTTGGCGATTGCCAACAAGCAGGCGCAGATCATGACCAAAGCGGCAACCGAGATGGGATTCACTCCCGCTTCACGATCAAGAGTTGTGCTGCCAATGGAGGCAGCCGAAGATGATCTTGACCCTTGGTCCGACATCGTCAACTGAGCGCTTGCCGCTTGTTGAAAGCCAAAGGTTCCTGAATCTTCTCTGAATGCGCTGTGCACGCATAGTGCTTGTTGAATTGAGCCTGCAGGGGACATGGATCGTCGCTGAAGCATTGATTCTCCATGATGCATTTTTCCAGCCCATCCTTGATGGGCACCTGGATGTTCCTGCTGGAACAGAAGTGTTGAGATCGTGGCGGCATGGTGACCTCCCTGAGATAGGTTGAGGCTCCATTGTTTTGGAGCGAAAAACCAGTGGGTTGATCTATCGCAACCGCCACCCACGGTAGGGGTGAGTGTTTGCCCTGATCAGTGAGTAGCCGCTTCTTCCAGCAGTGGACAGCGAGGGATTTTCGCCAGGCGCTTTCCTAGTTCACGACGTGCAATACGTGTGTCATGGTGCGACTGTAAGGCAAGCCACCAACCATCGCTCAAGCCGAAGTAACGGCAGAGCAATAGATCTGTTTCCGCAGAGACCGCGCGCTTTCCAGCCACGATCTCATAGATTCGGGTGACCGGAACGTCGATGTCTTTGGCAAGACGGTACGGGGTCAGCCCCAGGGGCTTTAGAAATTCCTCCTGAAGCATTTCGCCAGGAGAGACGGGTTTGAGTTCAGCCATGGTCCTTCTCCTTCAGTGATAGTCTACGATTTCCACATCATGGGCGCCATCGTCAGCCCAAACAAAACAGACCCGCCATTGATCATTGATGCGGATGCTGTGTTGTCCCGATCGATCCCCCTGCAACTGCTCCAAGCGATTACCAGGGGGGATACGCAAGTCCTCTAACCGCATTGACACAGCAAGCTGCGTCAGTTTGCGCAACGCCACCCGCTCAACGTTGACCCACCTCGCTACCCGCTTGCCCTTATAGAGCAACTCGGTGTCGGGGCATCGAAACGACTGGATGGCCATAGTTCGGATATTACTGCATTACGTTAATAACGTCAAACAGGCATAGTTGCATTCGGTTTCCCCCTTTCCATGACTCCCTCCAGGTACGCTGCCATTGCCAAAGAGTATGCGGAGAAGGTGACATCAGGCGACATCCTGACCAGCAAATGGGTGAGAGCGGCGTGTCAGCGTCAACTGGATGACTTATTCAAGTTCAGAAAGAAGTCCAGCCCGTACAACTTTAATCCGGTGTTGCAGTCAAAACGCGGTCAGCCATATCGGCCGGCAGACAACTTGTGCGCCTTCATCGAGCGGTTACCGCATGTCAAAGGCCCCCTGGCGGGAGAACCGATCAAACTCGAACCCTGGCAGGTGTTCATCCTGAGCACTGTGTTCGGCTGGGTCAAACAGGACGGCAAGCGCCGATTTCGCCGCTCCTACATTGAGGTTCCCCGTGGTAACGCCAAGTCAACCCTGTCCTCTGCGGTTGGGCTGTACATGCTGGCGGCTGACGGAGAGGGTGGGGCAGAGGTCTATTCGCTGGCCACAACCCGGGATCAGGCGCGAATCGTCTTTGGGGATGCTCAGACGATGGCGAGGCAAAGCCCTGGGTTTCGGAACCGGTTTGCGGTGAATGTTGGCGCGCACAACATGCACGTACTGGCCTCTGGATCCAAGTTCGAGGCTTTGTCGGCTGAAGGGTCGACGCTGGATGGCTTGAACATCCACTTTGGCTGTATTGATGAACTCCACGCACACAAGACCCGAACGGTCTATGACGTGGTGGAAACCGGTACCGGCAAGCGTGACAACTCGCTCTTGTGGGTGATCACGACTGCGGGCAGTAACCGCTCTGGTATTTGCTACGAGGTTCGAACCTTCGTGACCAAATTGCTCGACGGTGTGATTGAAGACGATACCCAGTTCGGGATCGTCTATGGCACGGATGACGGGGATGACTGGACCTCCGAGACGGCGCTGATCAAGGCCAACCCGAACTGGGGAATATCGGTTCGCCCGGAGGTGCTTGGTCCGTTGCAGGCCAAAGCCATGCAACTCCCAAGCGCAGTCAACAACTTCAAGACCAAACATCTGAATGAGTGGGTCAATGCCGATACGGCCTGGATGGATATGCGTGCCTGGGACGCCTGCACAGATACCTCGCTATTCATTGACATGTTCGAGGGCCAGCCCTGCTGGATCGGACTGGACTTGGCCAGCAAAACGGACATTGCAGCACTCCTGGTTGTGTTCAGGCACCCCCAGATCCCGGATGCTTATGTGACCTTTGGGAAGTACTACCTCCCTGAGGACACGGTCAACTCTGCGGCCAACAGTCAGTATTCCGGGTGGATGCATTCGGATCGACTGATCGTGACTCCTGGCAACGTGATTGACTTTGGGTGGATTGAGGGTGAGTTGCTTGATCTTGCGTCCAGATTTGAAATCCAGGCGGTCGCGTTCGACCCATTCCAGGCCACCCAGTTATCCACAAGGATGCTGGCGGAAGGGCTGCCCATGATCGAGGTACGGCCCACGGTGCTGAATTTCAGTGAACCGATGAAGACCCTGGAAGCCTTGATCTTGCAAAAGAAGCTGGTTCATGACGGCGACCCGGTTTTGGCCTGGATGGCCAGCAACGTGGTGGCGCATCTGGACATCAAAGACAACATCTATCCGAGGAAGGAGAGGCCAGAGAACAAGATTGACGGCATCGTGGCACTGATCATGGCGCTCTCGCGTGCGATCAAACCGGGAGACTCGGTGGTGCTGGGATCCGACTTCGAGTTGATGGTGCTCTGAGGCCATGGGATTTTTGAACTTCTTTGACCGATTCAGAGCTTCGACGAGTGACCGCTCTCCCTGGGGGGACTTCTTCTTCGAACCCGTCTCGGTGCGAAGCATCTCGGGTGTGCGGGTGTCAGCCGATGCGGCAATGCGCCTGGCTGCCGTTTACGCCTGTGTCCGTATCCTGTCTGAAACACTTGCCTCGCTTCCCCTAGTTGTTTACCGGCAGAAGTCCGATGGTGGCAAGGAGCGGGTCACTGATCATTGGATATACCGGGTTCTGGGTAAAAAACCGAACCGGTATCAAAACCCATTTGAATGGCGGGAGATGCTGCAGGGGCACTTGGTGCTCAGAGGCAATGCGTTCTGCCAGATCCTCTCCAATAGTCGGGGTGAGATCACAGAACTGATTGTTGATTAGCCAGACAAACTGAGCCAGTGTTTGCATCGAATATTGAGCCTCTGGTTTTTAAAGAATTGGCTTATTCGGTTGTGGATAAGTTTAGCTGTTCTGTGTTTTTCGCTCCTTTCGTTTTGGATTGTTTGACCTTCTGGCTGACTGCCTGAGAGTGCTTGAATCGCCAACTCT
>JACCDT010657853.1_pt1 | contig 17303 bp, 20 predicted proteins | sample 7446291 | NCBI WGS metagenome assembly JACCDT01 (sample SAMN15323446, study PRJNA562643) | freshwater metagenome | isolation source: river surface water | place: USA:Blue River Watershed | collected 2017-08-17 | reverse complement strand
TGAACAGATCTACCAACCTTGAGAATATATTTCGCAAGATGAGATTAATTTAGCACTCTGTGAAAAAATACGCACCTATATAAACGTTATTTTTGCTAGGGGTTTTACCTAATATGTATCTTGGAGCTTCAAATCAAAGACCCCGCCGAAGAGTTTTTTGGCGCCGACTACTGCTAGTTTTGGTACTTTTGCTAATTACCGCCCTCAGCGCCTTGCTGGGCTACTTTCTGTCTACAAAAGATCAGTTAGATGCAGAGCTAATCACCCCCGGCATCAGTGCCCAAGTCACCATCAAATTTGACGAGCATGCCCTTCCCCACGTCCAAGCCGCAAGCCAAGAGGATGCATGGCACACCCTGGGCTTTCTTCATGCCACAGAAAGACCCTGGCAGATGGAATTCAACCGTCGCTTAGCGTCTGGAAAACTGTCTGAAATCCTTGGTAAAGACACCGTCGCGATTGATAAATTCATACGCACCCTAGGAATACGTCGTGCTGCTGAAAAGCAATATGAAAATTACCCCATTGAATACAAGCGCCACATCCAAGCTTATGTGGATGGCGTGAATGAGGGTTTTGCTCGCTTAGGCTGGGCACTTCCGCCTGAATTCATGATCCTGGGGGTTAAACCTGGTAATTGGGGACCAGCTGATTCCGTGGCCTGGTCTTTGATGATGGCTTTGGATCTTGGCGGCAATTGGCACAAGGAGTTTTTGCGCCTTGAAATGTCAGCCACCATGAGCACCGAACATATTTGGCAGGTTTTGCCGCCCTATCCAGGTGAAGCGCCAGCAACTTCAGTTGATTTCGCCAAGATGTATCGTGATTTAGGTTTATTCAAAGAAAAGCTGGCAGCAAAAACCAAGTCTTCATCAAATGGTGTCGATCAAAGCCTAGCCAAAAAAGCACAAGGCAAACAAAAAGAATTTTTAAACTTTCTACCAGGTGGTTCAGAAGGCATCGGGTCTAACAATTGGGCGATCGCAGGGAATAAAACTGTCAGCGGCAAACCATTGTTAGCCAATGACCCTCACTTAGGTTTAACTACACCCGCTATTTGGTACTTTGCTCATATTCAAGCGCCGAAGTTAAATGTGATTGGCGCCACTTTGCCAGGCATACCGGGTGTGGTGTTAGGTCACAACACCCATGTCGCATGGAGCTTTACCAACACCGATCCTGACGTGCAAGATTTGTATATTGAAGCCATAGATCCAAGTAATCCAGGCCGATATAAAACTCCTCAAGGTTATGAAAACTTTGTGCTTAGAGAAGAGATGATTGCCGTCAAAGGTCAAGAGCCTTTCAAATTTTTGACACGAGAAACCAGGCACGGTCCTGTGATCTCGGATGCCTATCAACGCGCACAAGATTTGATCAACACCGATAAATTTGCCATCTCCTTGCGTTGGACTGCACTCGAAGTTGCCAATCAAACATTAAAAGCAGGATTCCAAATGAATGAGGCGCAAAACTTGGAAGAGTTCAAGAGCGCACTTAAAAATTATCACGCTCCTATGCAAAACGTGGTGATGGCTGACAAAGATGGACAGATTGCTTACCGCGCCGCAGGCGTGGCTCCCAAAAGAACAAAGGGCAAAGGCTTGTTCGGAACTGCACCAGCGCTTGGCTGGGATGCTCAATCCGATTGGGGCCCTTACTTTGGTAAAGATGAATTGCCCAAAGAAAACAATCCTTCAAGCGCATTCATCGCCACAGCGAATCAACGTGTGCACAGCGCCAATGATCCACACCCTTTGACCACAGATTGGCACATGCCCTATCGTTATCAGCGGATTGAACAATTGATCAATGCCACCGATCAACATGATGTGGCCAGCATGAAATCCATTCAGGGTGATGCTCTTTCATTGTCTGCAGTAGATTTAATTCCCTTGTTACAAGCGGCCAATTCAACTCACAAATATGCCAATGAAGCAAAAACCATGATTGGCAATTTCGACGGCAAGATGAGTGTCGATAGTTCAGGGGCAACCATCTATAACGCATGGGCTGATCAGTTAACGCGTTTGATGTTCGCCGATAAACTGGGTAAAAGCTTTGCGATTGAATACGGCAAAAGAGATTTCCGCTCTGGCCTTCATCACATCATGAAGATGCATCAAGCAGGCAATGCTCAAGCAGCATTTTGGTGTGACAAAGTAAGCACTGAAGCAGTTGAAACTTGCGAAAGCATCATCGATGAGGCCTTCACTCTAGCCTTAGAAGATTTGAGCAAGCGCATGGGTGGTTCACCTCAATCTTGGAAGTGGGGTGAAGTGCATGTGGCTGTTTCAGAACATCGCCCATTCAGCAAAGTGTCTTTATTGAAAAATAAATTTGAGATCACCCGCCCCACTCCTGGCGATGCCTTCACTGTGAACTTAGGTTTCATGGACTTAGGGAATGCTGCAAACCCGTTCACCGTGAACAAAGGAGCAAGCATGCGTGTGATCTATGACTTATCCAACTTAGATCAATCTCAATTCATTTATCAAACGGGTCAATCAGGTTGGGTCAACAGCCGACATTACTCAAACTATGCAAATCCTTGGGCAAAACACGAATATTTGCCATTGACCATGAACCCGAGCAAAATTGTTCACACCTCAGTTTTAAAACCTGACTTGAGCATTGCCGCAGAAAATAAAAAACGCCTTGAAAAAGAAGCCAAAGAAATAAAAAGAAAGTGATTTCTATGAAAAGTACTTCTCAAAGTTGGCAAGGTTGGCAAATTCGACTGAGTCGTTTGTTACTGAGTTGCTTTTTCTTGGTAGCCAGTCAGTTGACTCATGCTGGCTTAAAAGAAGATCTAGAAACTGGTTCTTATGTGTTGATGATGCGTCACGCTGATGCGCCAGGCTATAGCGATCCTGATGGATACAACCTAAATGATTGCAGCACCCAAAGAAATCTTGGTTCAACTGGTAGAGCCCAGGCAAAGATGATTGGGCAATGGTTGAACAGTCAAGGGATTGTTAGTGCACAGGTTTTCAGTAGTCCCTGGTGTCGTTGTAAAGACACTGCCGCTCTTTTGGATAAAGGCGCCGTCCAAGTTGAAGCCAGCCTTGGATCTTTTTTTGAAAATCGCGGTAACCGCCAAGAGCAAACTCGTCTGACTCAAATCAAAATTGCACAGCTGTTAAAAGTATCACCGCGCAAACCGGTGATCATGGTCACACATCAAGTCAATATCCAAGCATTTGCAGGTCAATCTGTGAGCTCTGGCAGCATGGTGTTGGTGAAAGTCAATCAATCAGGTCAGTACGTGTCTCATCAACTTATCAACCACCCTCACCCTTGAAGTGAAAGCTATCAGCAAATAATAGTTTTAAGCCTTAACGACTGGGACTATCCTGAAAGCCACCACGCCTGAATGTGACCACCAAGGTATCCCGCCATCCTTGCTCACTGGCCTTAGGATCGATTGGTTGAATTGGTGTGGTTTCGTGAACCACACGAGCATCATCGAGTAACAACAAACTGAAAGGCTTTTGCAAAGTAAAGCGCTGACCTTGCGGGCCATTCGATTCAAATACCCTGGTCTCGCCACCTTTGATACCGTGACGCTCAAGCATCAGAACGGCCACGTATTCAACGCCATCACGATGAGCGCCTTCTGGCGTTGGTCGACCAATACCATCTGTTGTGTCAATCCTGAACTGATGAACCTCCACAAACCAAGGTTTCGCTGAGTCAACACTCTTCTGTGTCTGATCAAACTGAAGCGCCAAGTTCAATAAAAAGTCTTTGAGTGCTGCTGAGTTTGCAAACGTTTCTTCACAGGGTTCGAACCAACGATCAATGCCACCATGCAGCGCGTTATAAGAAACTGGCTGCCAATGGGCGCGATGAGGAGCTAATTCGATTGAGTTACCCTTAATCACAAAACTAGCATGTCTTCTTTGACGGTAACGACCACCATCTTTTAAATAAGCATCGGCTGGTAAGTTTTTCCAAGTGCCGGACACGCCTTGCCACTCAGTTAAATCATGTTGAGAGAGCTCAAAAAATTGCTCAGGAGATAAAACGACATAGCCATTATCTTGAATAGCAGTTGGCACAGAGGCCAGCGAAGTTTGCGGTGGATCTAATAGCATGTCAGAAATTGATAGGAGTGGCTAAGTAATGGCTCAATAAATTCTTGGATATCCATTATCTCCTGAATGACCCACTTGTGGGCAAAGCCTTATCTGTCCGAATGAAGCAGCACCATCAAGGTTTTAGAAAATTTGCTTGATGCAGCTCTTTGTATTCGCAACCAACCCAACCTTCATAAGCCAAGTCATCCAAAAGCATGAAGAAATCAGCGTAATTGATTTCTCCTGTTCCTGGCTCATGGCGACCTGGATGATCTGCAATCTGAATGTGTTCAATGAAAGGCATTAAATCTTCTATCTCCAAAATGTCTTCACCCATGCGATGGGCATGATAAGCATCGTATTGAAGATAAAGATTGTTGGACTGAACCGCCATGATAGTTTCAAAAGCGTGTTGACTGCTGGATAAGAAAAACCCCGGCATATCAAATGTGTTGATAGGTTCAATCAATAATTTGATGTTTGATTTTTTTAACTCTTCTGCTGCATAAGTTAAATTTTCTACAAAAGTTTTTTGAGCCTCATTAAAGCTCACACCCGCAGGCAATACCCCAGCCAAACAATTTAATTGCTTCACGCCCAAATGTTGGGCATGTGAAATAGCATCAGGAATGCCACGCTTGAACTCTTCCACCCTTGATGGATGACAAGCCAAGCCGCGATCACCTTTAGCCCAATCACCACCACGCAAGTTGTGCAGCACCATTGGCAATTCAAATTCCGCCATGGATGCAGCTATTTCTTTTAGAGCGGCACCAGAATTCTCTTGATATGGAAATTGGCATTCAATGGCTTCAAAGCCATCATCTTTTGCAGCCTTGATGCGCTCCAAGAAAGGCAGGTGCGCATAGAGTAAGGAGAGATTGGCGGCAAAACGAGGCATAAATGACCTAATTATCAATTCAGTGATTTAATTATGGCATGCGCATCATTTCAATTTCCACAGGCAAGGTTGCTCCATTATTTGGCATAGACCACCCCGATCATCGCGTGGTGAATTCAGGCATCAAAAAAGACATCGTCAGCTCTTTAGAGAATCCAATCACTATCAAAGTCAGGACCGTTGGTTTGGATGGCGATGAACAAGCTGACTTCAGTGTGCATGGCGGGCTAGAGAAGGCAATCTATGCCTATCCAAGTGAACACTACCCTTTCTGGAATGAACTACTCAGCAGAGAAGCCAAAAGAACAAATCCAATTGGTTTTGGTTTTGTTGGCGAAAATCTCAGCGTTGAAGGATTTTCTGAGGATGCTGTTTGGGTGGGTGATAACTGGCAGATTGGTGATGTTGAACTAGAGGTTGTCAAATTGAGAGAGCCCTGCTTTAAATTCAATGCTCACATGGGCTATAAAGGTGCGTCGAAAGCAATGATTCAATCCACTCGCTCTGGTTGGTATCTGAAAGTTCATAAAGGCGGCAGCATCAAAGCTGGTGATGCCATCATCGTCACACCTGGTCGCAGAGAAATGAGCATCAAAGAACAAAATCATTTTTTATTGCGCAAAGAGTCGCAAAAGGATTTGTTTTAAATGAGCTCCATGAATATTCTCTTTGTGTGCATGGGTAATATTTGCAGAAGCCCAACAGCCCACGGCGTATTTCGTCAATACATTGAAGAGTCCGGCCTATCTCATCAAGTGACAGTCGACTCTGCTGGTACCCATGCCTACCATGTGGGTGAAGCTCCAGATGCCCGCTCTCAAACACATGCCATCAAGCGTGGCTATGATTTATCAGATCTAGCAGCAAGACAACTCGATGATCGAGATTTTGATCACTATGATTTATTGCTGGTCATGGATTGGGAAAACTATGCACTGACAGAGCAGCGCTGTCCTGAGAATAAAAAATATAAGATTCGACGCTTGACAGAGTTTTGTAAAGTCAATCAGGCCAGCGTAGTTCCAGACCCCTATTACAAAGGCAGTGAAGGTTTTGAAGAAGTGCTTGATTTGGTCGAGGACGCTTGCGATGGTCTACTTGATCATGTGAGACAAAGGCTGTCACATTCTTGATAAGAGGATGAAAGTCATCCATCATCGAGCGACTTCTCTATAGCGCTTAAAGAACCATTTTCTGATGTAGGTGGCCACGCCACCTCCCACCAACATCCCAAAGATAATTGGGTTATCCATCAAGAGTTGCCAAATACCTTGCCCTGACTCTACGCCCACTTGAATCGTTTCCGTGATTTCACCTAACTCATCAGAATTAATCAATTTATCAACCAACAACTCGCACATCGCCTGGCTCATGACCTATCCTTATAGCCTACCAATGAAAACCAAGGTCGCTAATTTCCCCAAGCCATAGCTTGCACTTTTTGCCAGCTTGATGCTTTTAGATAAAACACTGGGGCTTCTTCTGCTGGAGGTTTTTTTGTTTCGCTTGGCCGGCGCTTTTTTAACAATGTTCCTGATGATCATCTCCATCTCGTTTTCTCCTAAAAGAAAACATGATGAATTCAGTTGATCAGAATGTGCAGGAACTGACTCGTCAGAAATTGCTGATTTCCTTAGAGCAAATTCTTACCAGGCAAAAAGGATTACTTTTTTAATTCAGTGAGTAGATGTCGCAAGTTATTGTGATCAATCTCGTGCATCAAGTGCAATAACTCCCCTATCTCTCCTCGCGGAAAGCCTTCTCTTGCAAACCATGACAAATAGTTGGCCGGTAAATCACACAGCAATTTTCCAGCATGCTTACCAAAAGGCATTTTCATACTGACCAAATTTTCCAGAGATTCAGGAGTCATGACCCTGATATTAAAACAGGATACTCATCAGCAATTTATTCCAGTCTTGAATACAATGGATTCATGTTGACCAAACTCACCACCATTCCATTATTTCCTCTTGGCCAGACGCTTTACCCCTCTGGCGCACTTGATTTGAAGATCTTTGAAGTTCGTTATTTGGACATGGTCAAAGACTGCGTGGCTAATTCGACTAACTTTGGCATTGTGACTTTGGACGAAGGCAAAGAGGTTGTAGATCCCACCAACAAGCCCACGGTATTTTTCCCAACGGGTACTTTGGTAGATATCACTTATTTTGATGCGCCACAGCCTTCATTGTTTTTCATTAAATGCCGCGGCACAAGACGATTTAAAGTACATCAGAGTCAACAAGAGAAAAATGGCTTGTGGATGGGTGAAGTCGAATTTTTATCTGATGATGCTAACTACCCAATCCAAGCTGAACACAAAACACTGGCCAATAATTTAGGCGCCATCATTGCATCTTTACAGAAAAAAGGTGTGCGTGAAGATCAAATGCCTTTTAGCCAGCCTTATGATTTAGAGCAATGTGGTTGGGTGGCGAATCGCTGGTGCGAAATCCTACCTTTGACGCCAGCACAAAAACACCATCTGTTGAGCATTGATAACGCTCAAATTCGTCTTGATCTAGTCAAAGAATTGATCGAAGAAATGACTGGCCAAAGCCAATCTTAGTTTTTGGTTTTTCCTAGATCCATCAGCCATCAAATAGAATAAAGACATCATTCACATGGGTGGGTAATTATGGCCATTATTCCTAAACGTTATTCGGCTGCTTTTGCTGGTGCTACTGGCAACATGCTGGAGTGGTTTGACTTTGCCATTTATGGGTATTTCGCAACTGCTCTTGGTAAGGTCTTCTTCCCTGCCAGCGATCCCACTCTACAAACTGTGGCTTCATTTGGTATTTTTGCCATTGGCTATTTAGCAAGGCCGATTGGTAGTTTGATTTTGGGCCCAGTGGGTGACCTCCTCGGCAGAAGAAAAATGATGATCTGGAGCATCATGATCATGGGCGTGGCCAGTTTCATGGTCGCCTTACTCCCAAGCTATGCTCAAGTAGGCGCCATCGCTGCGTACGCACTTCTCTTCCTGCGCATGACTCAAGGCTTTTCGATTGGTGGTGAATACACCGGCAGCATGGTGTATGCCGCAGAAGCATCACCACAAGGTAAAGAAGGTTTGATGTCTGGCATTGCTCACGCAGGTGCATTGCTTGGATTTTTCTTAGGCTCTTTGACAGCAGCCCTCACGGCTTTTGTATTTGGCGAAAGCGCTGTGAACGATTGGGCCTGGCGCCTGCCTTTCCTTTTAGGTGCCTTGGTTGCGATTGCTGGCTGGAAGCTAAGAGCCCACATGCCTGAGACTCTTGAAAGCGCCATCGAACATAAGATTAGTTTTAAAGAATTGTTCGCTTTGATTAGCTCGCGCTTAAAAGAAGTTGCGCATGGCTGGCGAGTATTGGTTCAAATTGCAGCGCTGATTTCTTTTTCTAATGTGCTGTTTTACGTTCAGTTTGTTTATTTTGTTGATTACGCCGCAAAACATGGTGGCTCGATGCAATCAGCCAACACTGTGGCGACCGCCATTCAATTTGTTGGCATTCCCTTGGTTGTTTTAGGTGGCTGGTTAGCCGATAAGATTGGCAGAATCAAGATCACTTGGTATGCCACATGGGCCGGTGCCATTTTGTGCATTCCTGCCATATTAGCTTCTCAATTAGGTGGCGTCGTAGGTCTAGCGATTGGCCAATCTTTGATCGTGGCGCCAGTGATGATGCTATTTGGTGCTCAAGGTATTCTGATCAGCCGCTTGGTCAAACCAGAACAACGTTGTTCAGTTTTTGCGATTGGCTACAGCTTGGCCGTTGCCATCTTTGCTGGCACAGCGCCGATGGTCACAGCTTGGTTACTGGAAATCAATGCATGGACTTGGGGTCCTGCTGCCTATTGTTTCATTTATGCAATTCCAGCCATCTATGCACTTCGCTCATTAAGAAATGAAAACCAATGATTCCAGTTTTAAATGATCAAGAGTTATTGGCACTGGCCTCACAACAACATGAACAGCAATGCTCAAATTGCGCCTCACATGACTTCTCTTGCTGGGAAACAATTCTGAGCACCTTTGATCGTGATAGCTTGAAGACAGTCGGCACTCTCAAGCATCCTGATGCAGAAGAAAATTGGGATGAACATCATCCCAATGGCACGACCATTTGGTCAGCGAATGCTCCGATTGCGGTGAACTTTCATCCATACAATCGTTGCACAGTTCATCAATGTCCAGAATGCTCAACGGTCTATTTACGCTATACCGAATATGGTGGCTATTACGTTGACGAAAGAATTCGGGTGGTCAAGCCTGAATTAATTGCACTGAACTAATTAATCTCATCAAGAGACCAACGGTAACTGATCCCAATGACTGGTGTACTTGGGAGAAACATTCTCTGATTTCATTTTCCAAGATTGCTCTGTCCCTGTAGCAGCCACTCGCAAGGCCTGAGCTCCATAGCGCGTGTTAATTGAATCCAAGGTTTTCATGAGGCGCACGGATTTCCCTTTAGCCAGTTGATCTTCAAATAACGAAGACTGAAGCAGTGGCTTATCAGTCATCAAACCCAACATCACGCCAGCCTTTTTATATCTGAAGCCTTTTTTATAAATTTCTTTCAGCCCCTTAATGGCCATTTCAGTCAACACCAAGGTGTCATCGCTTGGATGAGCCAAAGGTATTTGAATGCTTTGACTGTACTGTGGTTCATTTCTCATGAATATATTGGTCTGAACAAAGACGCTGATGGAGCTGGTTAATGACTCTTGCTCTCTTAATTTTTCAGCGGCCCTGGCCGTGTGTGTCGCAACTGACTCAGCCAGCTCATCCAAGCTCAACACTAATTTGCCAAAACTTCTAGAAGCGATGATTTGTTGCTTGGGTGGCGCCACCTCCTCCAGAGCCAAACAAGATAAGCCACGCAATTCGTAACAAAGTCTTTCAATCACCACCCCAAATTGCAATCTCATCATCTGTGGAGACACCTGCACTAGATCAAGCACTGTGTGTATACCCATGCCTTCCAAACGTTTAGCAATTTTTCTGCCAACGCCCCACACTTCAGCAGCAGATACCTCGCTCATCCATTGATAGAGTTCTTGTTTGGGCATATTGCTTAAATCACACACCCCATTGAACGATGGATTCTTTTTAGCCAAGTGGTTGGCAAACTTGGCCAATGTTTTGCTTGATGCAATGCCGACACACACTGGTAAACCAGTCCATTGCTTGACTCTTTGCTTGATCTCAGCGCCCAAATGCGTGGGAGACTCATAGGCATTTAAAACAGATTCAATTTGTAAAAAACTTTCATCCACGCTGTAGACCTCTAGCTTGGGCGTGAACTGTCGCAGTATTTCAACCACGCGCTGGCTCATGTCGTGATACAGGGTGTAATTAGATGAGCAAGCCAAGATGCCATGCTGCTTGACCAAATCTTTCATCTGAAACCAAGGGGTGCCCATCTTGACCCCCAAGGCTTTGACTTCAGCACTGCGTGCCACAGCACAACCATCATTATTGGACAGCACCACCATGGGTGTTTTTTCTAACCGTGGGGCAAAGACTCTTTCGCAAGACACATAGAAATTATTCACATCCACCAAAGCAAACAATGGTGGCTTGGTCTGGGATGACGTGGGCATTGTTTGTTTGGCGGAGCTAGGATTCATATGAAAGTTTTTAACTAAGTCCGACCTGAATGACTGGAGTAACGACGCACCACCCCAACAACCACACCCCAAATTTGCAGCTCCTGCCCTTCACTGAAAGTGATGCTTGGAAAATCTGGGTTTTCTGGACAAAGCTCGATGCGTCCTTTGTATTTGTACAAACGTTTGATGGTGTATTCACCATTGACCACCGCGACCACGATGTCTTTGTGTTTGGGCTTTAAGGCGCGATCAACAACCACCTTATCGCCATCATGGATGCCAGCCACAATCATTGATTCACCTCTCACAGTAAACATGAAAGTGGCTGGCTTATTCTGTATCAGATAAGTATTCAGATCCAATCCATCAGCCGCATAATCAGCCGCAGGACTCGGAAATCCTGCTGATAATGGGTGCATGATGAGCGGTGTCTCGCTCATCGATAAATCACCTGACAAGCCTTGAGGCACTTGGCTCAAGCTGGTTTGATGAAGAAGTTGATTGATCGATTGAGTCATAATAATACTGTATATTTATACAGTATATATGAATTAAGTCAGATTCAGCAAATTTGTTATTCCAACATTAAGATAGACCCCATCATGTTGGGGAAAATCCGTCAAAAACTACTGGCTAATACGTTTCCGAAAGAGGTTTCGGTCACTGAACTTGTCTGCCCTATTTGCGATCGCCCAATTCCAAACTCTCAAAAAGATGCGCATCACTTTGTACCAAAATCAAAGGGCGGTAAAGCAACCGAGTATTTGCATCGTATTTGCCACAGACAAATACATGCTTTGTTCACGGAAACACAATTGGCCAGAGAATTGAATACGGCCGAAGCCATCAAAGAAAAAGCTGAGATGCAAAAGTTCATTGCTTGGGTGCAATCCAAGCCCAATGATTTTTACCAGCGAAGCTCAAAGAGCCATCAATTTAAAAACGCCAAAAACCTGCTCTAGGGAAATAAATCTCTCGGTATTTCTGCTCTTGCTTAAGAGATGTGACCAAAAAACGTACGATCTCATCATGCTTGCTAGAACAATCCAGTTTGCGTTGCGCGATGCGATCCTTAGCAGCGGCAACAAGGGCAATATCCAAATCAAACGCTTTACTGTCCAAACCTGTTTGAGCTCCCAAACAAAGCTGAAAGTCACTCATGGTATCAATCCGTTGTGTGATCTGCTGCGGTGTCAAAGAGGCGCAGCCACTGAGTAACACCAATGCGAGTGCTGGGATGTATTTGCCGAAGCGTTGAATTGCAAAATGTTTGAGCATATTCATACTGTAGCAAATATTAAACTTTTTATCATTTGATTGATGACTCAATCATTAAGGAGTCACGCTACTTGCTTTCAGTGGAGAGTGTTCTGCTAGCTCATCAATGTAGTTTTCAATACCACTGCTCTCTCGGGCCAGAAAACGCTCAACTGCTTTTGAGAACTCAGGGTCTTTGATCCAGTGCGCAGATTGCATCTTGACGGGCATGAAGCCTCTGGCCATTTTGTGCTGACCCTGAGCCCCTCCTTCAAAAACATCGATGCCTTGACTGATGCAATACTCAATGGCTTGGTAGTACGCAGTTTCAAAATGCAGGCAAGGCACATACTCCAATGCACCCCAATAACGACCGTAAGCAGTTTTAGCACTTCCCGACCGATCAATGAAGAGCAAAGAGGCGGCAATTGCTTGCTCATTTCTGTGAGCCACAATCAGATGAAGATTTTCAGGCATGGATTGGGCCAGCATTTGAAAAAATGATTCGCTTAAATACGGTGATGAGCGATGCTCGTAATAAGTGTTTGCATAGCAACGGTAGAAAAATGCCCAATCTTCTTCAGCAGCCTCTGGACCATCAATATGCCGAAACGATATGCCTGCCTTTTGCACCTGAGAACGTTCTTGTCGAATATTTTTACGGCGCTTCATATTGAGCTGACTCAAGAAGTCATCCATGCTTTGATAAGCATGGTTCTTCCAATGAAACTGAACGGCATCTCTAGCCATGAATCCTTGCTTCAATAGAATCCCTTGGGTGTCTTGATCAGCGAATAAAACATGCGCTGATGAAATCTCGTTTTGCACCAACAATTGTTTTAATTGCTCAATCAGCTGAATCCGTATTGCATCCGCATCATCACTCTCACCTACCAATAGTCGTGCGCCTCTGACTGGTGTGAAGGGAACGGCACAAAGAGCTTTGGGGTAATACGCCAGACCATGTTGTTGATAGGCCTCAGCCCAAGACCAATCAAAAACGTATTCGCCATAAGAATGGCTTTTTAAATAAAGCGGCATTAAACCGATGGGATTTTTATCGCCAGAATCGTAAATGGCCAGATGTGCTATTTGCCAACCAGTGTTGCCACCAACACAAGCGCAATCTTCTAAAGCACTTAAAAATTCATGGCGCAAAAAAGGTGTCGCGTCTTTCCCCAAAAGATGATTCCAACCTTCTCTTGAGACCAGATGAATGCTATCGAGGATACGACATTCAAAGCTATTGTTTGCAGACACTTTTATTGGCAGTGATTTCTATAGGAATTAAAACAAGATTATTATCCATTCAAATCATGAGCTTAAGTTAAACCCCTAAAAATCAATGCTCCAACCCAAATTCTTATAAGGTGTTAGGATACAAATTCCTAAATTTGAAGGGGTACACAGATGAAAAAATTACTAATTGCTACATCTCTAATTTGCATGTCCAGCTTTGCCATGGCACATGGTTGCCCTGGTGAAATGAAAAAAATTGACAATGCCCTACCAACTGCAAAATTAACGCCGCAAAATATGAGCAAAGTGAAAGAGCTTCGCGCAAAAGGTGAAGAGCAGCACAAGGCAGGTCAGCACACAGAATCAATGAATACTTTGGCTGAAGCCAAGAAAATTGTTGGCGTTCAGTAATACCCAAAAGATAAAGTATTAAAGCCTAGTAATTACTCAGCTAAGTGACCAAGTCCATGCAAATCAGCGCATGGACTTTTTTATAATGTTTTAATCAACTTCTATTTAGATTATCTTGAAACCAATCATCACCATCGACTTTGTTTCCGACATCGCCTGCCCTTGGTGCGCTGTTGGTTTTGGCAACTTATCCCAGGCCATAGCTCAGCTAGAGATCGTGGTGGACTTTAAAGTTCACTTCCGCGCTTTTCAGCTAAATCCTCACATGCCTCCTGGTGGCCAAGATGCCATGGAGCATCTCACTCAAAAGTATGGTTTGAGCCTGGAACAAGTTCAAACCAATCAAGCTCAAATCAGAGCCAGAGCTCTTGAGGCTGGGTTCAAATTTCATCCAGATGGTCGTAAACGTGTGTACAACACATTCAACAGTCATCGATTGTTGTACTGGGCTGCCCATGAATATGATCTTGAGAAACAAGCCATGCTGAAAAAAGAGCTTCTCAATACCTATTTTTGTTTGTCTGTCAGCCTTGATGATGAAAAAAATGTTTTAGATGCTGTGGTTCGAGCAGGTTTAGATAAAGCGAGAGCCGCTGAAATACTGGCTGGCAATGAGTTGACTGCAGAAGTTAAAGCTGAAGAAGAGTTTTATAAGAACTTGGGGATTCAGTCAGTGCCCTCACTGATTCTTAATGAAGAATATTTACTACAAGGCGCTCAAGAACCAGAGTCACTGATCAGTGCATTTGAGCAACTGATCAAGTAACCAATCATCAGAATTTAGGAAATTCACTTTCTTCTTCAACTTTGTTGAACGCCAACTTTGTTGGCGTGAAAAATAGTTGGTACAAGCAATAAGCTCTGATTCCCATCTGAATCAATACAATCGAGATGATTCCAACACTGCTGCTATGCATTAAGAACATCACACTCAATGGTAAGAAAAGAGCAAGCGTATAAGCCAAGAATAGATATCTGGCCAAGTTACTTCCACCCGAAATTTTCCAAATGATAAATAAGTAGAAGGCTCCCTGAACCAAGGGACCATTCAGACTATTCTCCGCAAATGAAGGAGAACTAAAAGCAAAGTAAGTAACCGGCAAGAGCTGCAATACCAAATCAATTAAAAGTAATTGGCTAGTTAGTTTTAGTTTCATTTTTTGGACAATCAAATGGTGGATGAACAGATCTATTACAAACTTTAGAGGTTCGTAGTTTAGCTTGAGTCTACTTTGAAGGGTGTATTTGAAGTAACTGGAGGCGGAACCCAGAATTTAAAAGGATTACACAGCTTTGCAGATATCACGATGATTTCAAACAATATTTTGAAGAAGGTCTAACCATGCCTTAGGTTCGATGTCCTATCTGCAGACTCGAACTTGGCATCAAATGGAATGTAATGGACGTGAAATTGCATCGACACTTGGCTCCATGAGCAATGTCGAGAAAACCACCAAAAACATAAGCTTCCCGGTAGGATCTCTATTCAACATATATGTTGTGTGAAAACTTGGGCCTGAGGATCAACCCACTGACTAACCCTGTTATTTAGTCTTTTTATTTTGTCCTGATTTCAACTTTGAACGATGAATCGGAACAGGACCCAATCTCTTAGCAGCTGAAATGATTGTTTTTCCTCGACGAGATCCATTCCAATTAGGCTCGGGAATATCCATAAATGCATTTCTTAGCTTTTCACCCCAGACTTCGTGAATCATTGAAAAGTAAGGGTTTGTTTCATCAATGGTCACAACCTTATCTGATTTGAATTGATCGCGCTCATAAACAAATAGATCAAGAGGAAGGCCAACAGAAATATTACTGTTAAGCGTTGAATCCATCGAAATCAGCGCACATTTGGTTGCAAGATTAAGTGGTGTTTTAAAATTAACAACGCGGTCCAAAATTGGTTTGCCGTATTTAGATTCTCCAATCTGGAAATAACATGTCTCTGGCGTAGCTTCAATGAAGTTTCCAGCAGAGTAAATGTTAAATAGTCTTGGCTTTTCACCTTGAACTTGACCACCAAAGATAAGGTTGCAATTAAAGTCAATGCCGGCTTTTTGCAATGCCTTGAAATCCCGGTCATACACTTGTTTTATGGCGTCTCCCACAACAACTGCCGCTTCATGGGTATTTGCAGCATTCCACAAATTATTTCCATTAAGAAGGTTGCCCTGTAAAAGAATTTCTTTAACAGCCTGAGTGATTGCCAAGTTACCCGCACTCATGAGTGCAAAAAAACGATCGCCTTCTTTTTGGAATAAGGCCATTTTTCTGAATGTTCCAACTTGGTCTACACCCGCATTAGTTCGGGTATCGGCTAAAAACACTAAACCCTCCTCCAGGCATAAGCCGACGCAGTAGGTCATAAGGGTTACTCCTTGTTAATTGTAAAAGTTATCACTAGGATAATTGATGTATGGAAATGCTTGCACTGAGGGCCTCAAACCCGCCTCCAGAGCGCACTCCTTTAACTGGGGCAGCTGAATAATAATCGCGCCCAACGGCAAGCCTGATATGGCGTGAATCGATCAAGCAAGCATGAGTAATATCAACACTGATCCATTTACCTTCGTTAATATCAATGCAAAAGTCTATCCAAGCATGACTTGCTAGATTTGGTGATTCCTCAGCAAAAAAATAACCGCTGACATAGCGCGCGGGGATTTGAGCTGCCCGACAAAGACCCAGCATAATGTGGCTGTGATCTTGACAAACTCCTGCTCGCATATCGAATGATTGGCCTGCACTCGTTGCTACATGAGTTTTACCTGGTGAATACGGTATGGCCTTTTGCACATCAGATGCCAATTGAAGAATGGAATCAATATGATTTTTTCTAGGCATCGAATCTGAAAAGAAATCTAACATTGCACTTGTTGGTGTTGTTAATGGCGTCTGCTGTAATAAATAAAAAGGTGACACAGCTTCTTTGGCATCAAAAAACTCATGGACACCCTCGGTTTCTACCTCGCCCTCGGCCTCAATCAACATTGAGTTATAGGGAGACTCATAAACAAATGAATTACAAATATTTCCAAATGGGTCAGAGCTTTGCGTTGATTTAATTGGAGTATGCAATTTCCATTTATTAACCTTTTGACCTTTGATACTAGGCGGAGTAATGCGTAACTCTTGAATAGAGTAATGCACTGGGGATTCATATCGGTACTCAGTGCGATGATGTATTTTTAAATGCATATTTATAGAATCCGGTTAAGCAACTGCTAGAGGTATGAGGTATGTTTTACTGAACACATCGCCAATTCGATTAATGCGCTCTAAAAACACTTGAATATACTCATCAAGACCCATTTCAAAGACCTCATCAATATCTGCATAGTCAAGACTGGCCTGCAACTTACCAAGCAAACGTTCCACTTCTTTACCTTGTTGATTTTTTATTTGGGCCATCAGTGGAATCAGCTCATTGACACAACAAATGAGTGAACGTGGCATTTGTCGATTCAAAATCAAGAGTTTTGCAACCTCTTTAGGTGTCACCTGATCTGAATAGATTTGGCGATAGATTTCAAAAGCAGACACTGAGCGTAATAGAGCTGCCCAATGATAAAAGTTAAAAAAATTGTTATCGTTTGCGTCTTCAAATTGACTTTTATCGCTTATGGTTTTTTTTACATCACGATACTCGTACTTAGTTTCAAGGATCCTGGCTGTATTATCTGCACGCTCTAGAAGGGTGCCAATATTCATAAAATAAAAAGACTCATTTTTGAGCATTGTTCCGTGCATAACGCCACGAAATAGATGGCAGCGATACTTCACCCACTCCAAAAGACGGC
>JACCDT011109787.1_pt1 | contig 17328 bp, 14 predicted proteins | sample 7446291 | NCBI WGS metagenome assembly JACCDT01 (sample SAMN15323446, study PRJNA562643) | freshwater metagenome | isolation source: river surface water | place: USA:Blue River Watershed | collected 2017-08-17 | reverse complement strand
GGAATGCTGTCCTCGATCTCCTTTTTGCGCTCGGGGCTGAGCTTGCCTTGCGTGATGTCGGTCTCGATCAGGCCCGGCGTGATGCAGTTGACGCGGATGCCTTCAATGCCGAATTCTCGTGCCATGGCGCGCGCCAGGCCTAGCACGCCGGCCTTGGCCGCCGAATAATGCGGGCCGCCGAAGATGCCGCCGCCGCGCTGCGCGGACACCGACGACATGCAGATGATCGAGCCCGACCGTTGCGCGCGCATCGTCGGCAGCGCCGCCTGCGACATGTTCAGTGTGCCGCGCAGGCTGACGTCGAGGATGCGGTCGTAATCCTCGCCGGTGATCTCCAGCGTCTTCACCGGCTGTGTAATGCCCGCATTGTTGACCAGGATGTCGATGCGGCCGAAGGCCTTGATCACGGCGGCGATTGCCGCTTCGCAGTTCGCCTTGTCGGTGACGTCCGCCACCAGGCCCAGATGCCCGTCGCCCAGCCGTGCGGCAGCGGCGGCCGGATCGGCGCGCTCAAGGTCGAGGATCGCCACCCGGGCGCCTTCGGCCGCCATCAGGCGGGCAGTGGCATAGCCCAGACCGTTGATGCCCGCACCGCCCGTAATGACGGCAACCTTATCCTTGAGCAGCATGACCTTCGTCTCCCTTGTATCGTTCGAATTTTTATTCCGGACGGCTTGTGGCCGGTACCGGAGGCTTGCAGCTTATCCAAACGAGACTAGCGCAAATGAAGGGCGATGTCGATTCAACGGACCGAATTCAGCCCATCATGCCGCTGAAGGGAGACTTTCAGTTTTGTTGACTGTCGCAGCCGGATGCGTGCTCAGGCGATGGCCGGCGGCGGCGCCAGTAGTGGCAATGACGTCGCCGCGCATATCGGCTGATCGTTCATGACCGCCGCTTCGACGGCAACGTGCGCATTGGGCACGAGCGCTTCAAAACGACGCGTATCCAGTGCCGCATCCATGGCATCCAGCGCCTGCCGCAGCGCTGCCGCACGCCGGCGTGCCTGCGCGCGCTTGTGCGAAGCGATGTCGGTGAAGTCGCTGCGCACAAAGGCTTCCGGCGCCAGACTGTAGAGGCCATCGGGCGTGATTTCCGCGCCGCGCTCTTTCCAGAGCTTTTCGAGATCGACCTTGATACGCATCCGGCGCTTCGGATTCAGCGCAACACGTTGCTTGTTGGAGACCAGTCCCACCTGCGCACAGCCCAGCCGTTGCGCGAGGTGCTGCGCTGCCTGTACCAGCAGATCGGCGGGGCGCAGTCCGTGCATGGCCTTGGTGGCCTGGCGTATCCATTCCGGCGCCGCCTGCGCGCGAGAGCCATGAAAGCGTGTGACCAGCAGCTGGTGCGCACCGGCGCGCTCGCGCACCAGGAAGCTCAATGAAAAGAGCCGTTGACCGTTCCACAGCAACTGAATATGCGACTCGCCTTCGCGATGCCCGTCTTTGAGCGATTGTAATTGCAAGGTGAGGGTGTTGCCGTCATCGGTAGTCCACGACATGATCGGCAACGGTGCGCGGCAAGAAGACTGCGTCAGGTCGGACCAGCCGGCTTCTCGCAAAAACTCATGATGCTCGATCATGTGCGTGACGCGCTCGCGGCAGTTCAATGAGCGCAGCGCATAGGGCCGGTAGATCCGCGTCACCAGCTTCGGTGACGCCTGCGCCTGCTGGCGCAAATGGGCATGCGACTCCAGGTAGGACAGCCAGCGATGCGTGGAGGTCGGGAAAAACAGGCAGCCCAGTACCAGCTTGCCGCGCTCGCGCGGATGGCGTGCCCATGAGGCCCAGTACTGCGTGAACAATGCGGATAGTTTCATAATTACGGGTCGCAAGACACGCGCGCCAATGGCTCGGCGCTCGAGTCGGTTACTTCAGCGTGTCGAGATAATCAAGCACTTCGGCCATCTCGGCGGCGTTGCCGAGGCCGTCATATCGGCGAGGCCGAATAATTCATACAGGCTGAGCGACAATCCGCGCGCTGACTCGGAGTCCACGGATTCATGAACCAATGCTGCGACGAACACAACACTGACTGCGATAAACGTCGCCCAGTGGATGCGCCGCTGCGCGGCAGAGATATGAGTCGCTTGAAGTTCATTCGTCATCACAATGCGCCATCAAAATGATGATGTTGATTGTCCGGATGAACTGAAAGTGGCGTCAACGAAAGATGCGCGTGTGATGACACGCAGCTGACGGCGTTGTCAGCCGAATGTCAGTCAAACTTCAGTTAACCCGTGGTTCCTGTCAGGGTCGTGTATGTTGGTTACAAGTCGATACACTGCTGACGTATCGCTGACAGGATATTGTGAAGAATCTGGCAGGATGACAACGGCGATCGGCATCCTGCGAAGTGCGATCGCCGGGTCGCAATGAAAGCGGTCATCGAGGCAAATTCGTTCATTGTTCAATCCGATGAAACGCTGTCGGCAGCGACAGCAAGGATCACCGATGCGTGCCTGCACTCACCGGTGAATCAGCATCAGAACAGGCCGACGAAGCCGTCGATAAAACAAGCGAGGCCGGCCACGCCGATTGGCAGTGCGGCCAGCCATACCGGCCGCGATTTCACCAGACCGGCAACCGAGCTCAGCAAGATCGTTACTTGCAGCAGAAGCACCGCACGGCCGAACGGTACGTTGTGCCGCTTGGCGTCGTCGCGCTGCGCTTCAAAGGCTTGTGCTTTCGCACGAATGTCGTCCTTCTCGTGCGCGTAACGTGCTGCTTGTTCTTCATCGCGACGGATGCGCTCTTCATAGCCGCTGCGTGCAGGGCTGCTGGCCGGCAGCGCCGCCAGCTGCAGCTTCAGCTGCTCGGTCTGCAGCTCGAACAGATGCTGCTTCATGCTCTTGGCCTGATAAAAATTCCACTGGTCGGAAGCCAGCGCCTGCTGGATCACGCTCTGCGTGGAATACGATCCGCCTTTAAAAGTCGATAGCGTTGCGCAGACGGCGAACACGATCGTGGACAAGGCCATCTGGTTGAGCCAGGGCTCTTTTTTTTCTGTTGTACTGGTGCTCATTACAGGTCATTCGTTGTTGGCTAAAGGCGCAGGGCAGGTGTCAGGCAGGCCATTGAGACCCTGGCGCTCGACGTCGAACACGGCGCGGGCATTTGTCGTGCCTGAATGCCTGACGACGTAGATGCTGTCGAAATCATCATCGCGCCAGGCCGGGACGACATCGGGGCTCGCTCCCGTTTTTTCAAGCAGCACCTGCGCCAGCTTTGCCGCGAGGTGATGCTCCCACGCGATCACATAGGTGCCCGCAGGCTGACGCAGCAGCTCGTCGGCAAAAGGCACGACTTCCGTCATTGGCCAGTGGATATTGACCGGCAGGCCGAGCCGGATTGCCAGCGGCTCGATGGTGGCCAGCGGACGGATATAAAAATAAGGCACGCCCTTGTCCGGCTTTTTGACGGCCGGGTTCGGTGCGAACAGGCCCGATGGCGTGTCGAACTTCGACAGCAGCACCGGCGGCAAGGCGAGCGCGCGGTTCAGTCCGCGGCAGTTCAGCTGCCCGAGGCCGGCCGTTGGCTTTTCGCCATGACGGATGATGACGAAGGTGGTGTCGGACCAGGCAGACGGTGCGACTGACAGCAACAGACAGGGCAGCCCAATCAGGGCTTTGCGGAGCGTGGGCAAGATGGGTCTTTCGGAAGGGGGGCGTGCTGTTAAATCTCGGGGTGTCGACGGCGATCAGGATGTCACCCGCGCCTGACGCAGGTCTGACATCGGCTCGGGACCATCAACGCTGAGGCGCCGCATTCTAATGCACTCGTGCAGCGCGTGCGGCGAATCGTCGTAAAAGCCGTCTGTGCCTGCCGTATCCCATCAGGCGGGAGCCCGCCATAGGGGCGGTAATAAAAACGGCCACCCCAAAGGTGGCCGTCGTCTGCTTGCGCCCTGGCGGGCGCGCTCAGCAGCGGTGGTGCGTTACTTCGCTTCGCTGATCTTCTTCAGGTTTTCCAGGCCGGCCTTGTAGACCGCAGACATGGTGTTGGTCGCATCGGCATCGGTCTGTCCCTTGGCCGGCTTGTCGCCCAGGTCTTTGCGCTTGAACGTGCCTTCCCAGATCGCAACGGCCTTGCCGCCCTTGGTCGGCTCGACCTTGAAGGTCGATGCATAGTGGCTGACCGGCAGCACGCCTTCGATGATCACGTAGCTCAGCAACATCTTCTTGTCGTTGTGCGCGGTCAGCCGCTCCTTGATCGTGCCGCCATCTTGCAGCGTCAGCAGACGGATCGCACCCTTCTTGTTGTTCTCGCCTTCCAGGATCTCGGTCTTCTTCACAGCCGGGTGCCAGGCGCCGAGGTCGTTATAGTTCTTCGATTTGGCCCAGACGTCGTCGGCCTTCGCATTGATTTCGATACGCTCCGTGACCTTGAGCGTCTTTGCCGGATCGGCGAAGGCTGCGAACGGGTTCAACAAAGCCAATGCGACGGGTGCAGCGAAAAGCACTTTCATGGTGTGTCCCTTTTCTTGAAATTCGATTGTAGTTATTGGCGATTCCTCAGCTTCGGCAGACAGCGCAGATCGACGACTTTCTTTGCCCACCATCGATATGCACGCTGACGCGACCTAGTGTGGCATAAATTGTTATTCGCTTCTCGCGCGCTCCTCTCTTTGCGTTTTTTAAGCCGTTGCCCCTCGCTGCGCCGCCGTCACGCCAGCACCAGCGCGCGCATTTCCAGGCTGTGCCGCGGCGCCGCATCGGCAGGCGACGTGGGATCCTCAAAAGCGGTGTGGGGTACCGTGCCTGCGTGCGCGTAACGGGAATCGAAATGCAGGAACAACAGCGCCTCATCGTCTTCCATGGCCGGGTAATAGAACCAGCGGTGACGCGCGTTGTGCAGCACCGCATAGGTTTCGCCACGCCGGTCCGGGTACACGATCGCATTCGGCACCAGGTCGGCCGGATCGACCGTGGGCGCAGACGCCAGTGCGAGCGGCGCATCGTTCAGCGGCTGCGGATTCAGCGAGCGCCACAGGCCGACAATGCGGTAGGGCGGCAATGCATCGGCCGCCGTCAGGCCAAGCAGGCCGGCGATCCGCGCGGGCGCCGAGCGCGGCGTGAAATCCGCATGCACGCGTCCCACCGGCGAACGTACCGTGCTGAACGAGCCGCCGAGGCCGTCCAGCGGCGGGCGGCCGGGGGCACGCTGCCGGTAGGTGTGGTCGAACACGATCACGGTTGACGCCTTCAGCGCGTCGGCAATCCATTCGGCTGCTTCCGCGTAGCCAGACCTGCGCAGCTGCGCATCGTCGCGGCCGGCCGCGACCTGGCTGCGCCGGCGCAGGCAGGTGAAACCGCATTCATCGAACCCTATTCGGCCCGACAGTTCGCGTGCGTTCCAGATGCGCGTTTCATGCGCGTGCAGCTGGCCGTTGAAGCGCGGCGCGCCGTCCGGCGGATCGTAGGTGTAGGTGGCCAGGTCGGCCGTGCGCGTTGCCAGATAGTTCAGCGGCGCAGTCACGCTATCGTGCATGCGCCGTCCTGTCAGAAGAAGGCCATCGTGCGCACCTCGATGCTTTCGCGCTTGGGCGCATCGGGCGGCGACGTCGGATCTTCGAAGGCCGAGTGCCCCATGAAACGGCAGCGTCCGTCGGTCGCCGAGTCATAGGTCTTCAGCAGCAGTGCATGATGATTTTCCATCTTCGGAAAATACATCCACTTGTGCTTTGGCGAGTAGCGCATCACGTAGATCTCGCCGGTGCGCTCGCGGTACTTCAGCTCCATGCGCAGCATATCGCCTTCGTCGTGCGTGCTGGCGTCGACCATCGCCAGCGGCAGCTCGTCCACGCGCCGGTACAGCGGCTTCCAGACGTTGTAGAAGGCGACGCGCCCTTGCAGCAGCGCGTCGGCCTCGTCCGGCAGGATGTCGCGCACTCGCTGAGGTCCGCTGGCCACCGTGTAATCGCTGTGCACCAGCATCACCGCAGGGCGCTGCACGGTCGTCTGCTGCTTCAGATCGGCCGGCAGGCGCTTGCGGATGGTGTGGTCGAAAATGACGACACGTTTCGCGCCGGTGTTCCGCTTCACGAAGTCGATCACCTGCAGATAGAAGGTCGACTTGATCTGCTCGTCATCGTCGAAGTGAGTGAACGACGGATCGAACTCATGCAGCTCGAAGCCCTCGCGGTCCAGCGACAGCCGCTCGACCTCGGGCCACGCGTCATAGATGGCCACCTCCTGAGGATCGGTGCCGGGCGGGTTGAGCTGGACGTCCGGGTCGGGCTCATAGAAGTAGTAGTCCGGCGGGCGGCCATTGTCTACCGTGTAGTTCATGGTCGCCCGGACGGCCTTCAGCTGCATCAACTGGGTCATCTTCGCGGTTTCCTTTCAGCGGTGCTGAGGTGCGGTGGTGTCAGGCTCAGGCGGCCACGGCCTGCGGCTGCAGCGTGAAGCCCTCGTACACCCGCGTCGACTGCCAGCAGGGCAGCTGCTCGACGTCTTCGGTCATCCACCTCACCAGGTTCTTGTGCTGACCGAGCGGCAGCTGCTGCCAGCTGTGCAGGTGCATCGGCGCCGCCAGCGCGATGTCGGCAATCGTCGGCTGGTCGCCCATGACCCAGCGGCGGTCGGCGAGGCGCTTATCGAGAATGTCGGCCAGCTTGTGGAATTGCGCGGCCTGCGCGTCGAGGATCGCCGGATCGGGCGCGCCGCCCAGCAGCGGCTTCACGCAGTTCTCGACCAGGTACACATAGCAGCTCGGGAACCAGTGCGCCGATTCCCACAGCAGCCAGCGGTTCACATCGGCGCGCTGCTGCAGCGACGTCGGATACACCGCCTGATTGCCCAGCTTGTCGGCCGCGTATTGCAGGATGGCGTTCGACTCCCACAGCACGAAGCCGTCATCCACCATCGCCGGCACCGACGCATTCGGGTTCAGCGAAATAAACGGCTCCGCTTTTTGAGCGCCCTGGAAGTAGTCGACATGGACCAATTCATAGTCAGCGCCCATCAGCTGCAGCCCTGCGAGTACCTTCTTGCAATTCACCGTGATCGGATCGGCATGGATCTTCATTCTGTCTCCTTGGTTATCGTCGCGGCAGCATCTGACGGCTGCCGTTTGAGTATAGAGATTGACCCTGTCACCTACATCTGCTTGAATGCGAACGGATTGTCTCCACAGAGGAAACAATGGGCAGTGCAGCGCAACATCAGTCAGCCATCACGTCGGACATGCTGACGGCCTTTCTCAAGGTGGCCGATCTGGGCAGCGTCAGCCGCGCGGCGGACGTGCTGGGCGTGACGAAGAGCCAGGTCAGCAAGCGCATCGCGCTGCTCGAGCACACGATCGGGGCGACCTTGTTCAGCCGCAGCACACGGCGCGTGGTGCTGACGCCGGCAGGCGACGCCTATCGCGAGTTTGCGCAGCGAGCGGTCGATGAAATGTCGGCCGGCGTCGAGCGGCTGCGTTCGATGAGGTCGGAACTGGTCGGCTCGATCCGGCTGACGGCGCCGGTATCGTGGGGCCAGCATGTGCTGTCACGGCGGCTGCCGGATTTTCTGCGCCTGCATCCTGGCATTGACGTCGAGCTGCAACTGACCGATCGCCGTCTCGATCTCGCGCGCGAGCGCATCGACATCGCGCTGCGCTGGTCCACCACACAAACCCCTGAACTGCTATGGAAGCCGGTGGCCTCAGTCGGCTGGGTGCTGGCCGCTGCGCCTGCGTATCTGAAGACGGCCGGCATGCCGACCTCGCCGGTCGAGCTGGCACACCATACCTGCCTCGGCTATTGGCGCGAGAGCTCCGACGACGCGTGGCTGCTGGTGGCCTTGCGCCGGCTGCCGGAGCCGTATGAGGAACGTGCCGAGATCACCATCAAGAGCCGCTATCACGTCGACAACCCCGAGGCGGTGCTGAACGCGGCGCTGGCCGGCATCGGCATTGCGCTGTTGCCGGACTATGTGTGCGCGCGTGAGCTGGAGACAGGGCAGCTGCAGCGCGTGCTGCCCGACTGGACTCCCCATACCAAGTTCGGCACCCAGATCATGGCGATCGCTACACCGGAGCGAATGAATCTGTCGCGCAACCGCGCGCTGCTGGAATTTCTGGTCGCGCAGCCTGCGGCGGTGATGTGAGCGCCGTTCGCGGCAACAGTCTCATCCCCTGAGCTAAGATTTGTCCGGCGATTCACGCGGCCCGGCAACGCAGGCTTGCTGCTTTCCATGCCACGGCCTCGTGCCGCAGTCTTTTATCACTTTTTAATGTCGGTGGAGTGCCCTATGCTGATCCGTGCAAATTTTTCCGTCCGCGCTGTCGTGACACCTGACGATTACCAGTGGTCGCCAGCGCCGCAGCCCGGCGTCGAGCGGGTGATGCTCGATCGGATGGGCGACGAAAAAGCGCGCGCCACCAGCCTGGTAAGTTACGCGCCGGGCTCGGTCTTTTCGAGCCATCCACATCCCGGCGGCGAAGAAATTCTTGTGCTTGACGGTACCTTCTCTGACGCCGGCGGCGACTATCCGGCCGGTTGGTATCTGCGCAATCCGCCTGGCTCACAGCATGCGCCGTTCAGCGAGTCGGGCACGCTGCTGTTCGTGAAGTTGTGGCAAATGCCGGAGAGCGAGCGGCGTGCAGTCCAGGTCGACACGCGCATCGCGTCGCTATGGATCACACAAGGGGAGCGGCAGGTCTGCCCGCTGTTTACGTCCGACGATGAACACGTGTCGCTGCAGAGGCTGAGTGCCGCGGCACGTGTGCTCACCGGCCCGGTCGATGGCGCGGAGATTCTGGTACTGGCCGGTGACGTCCGCGAAGGAGACTTGCGCTTTGCGACGGGCAGCTGGCTCAGGCTGCCGGCCGGTGACTATCCTGCACTGGTGGCCGGCGACAGCGGCGCGACGATCTACCTGAAGGCGGGCCCGCTCGGTCGCGGACCAGCGCTGACAGAGGCCGCATGAACGCGGTGGACGTGGCCGTCGTTGGCGGCGGCCTGAGCGGCCTGTATGCCGCCACGCTGCTCGAGCAGCACGGCATTCACAGTTACCGCCTGCTGGAGGCGCGGGCCGCCTTTGGCGGCCGTATTCTTTCCTTGCCCGACAATAGGGATGCCTCCGGCGGCGCTGCTGAAGACACTGACCGCTACGATCTGGGGGCCACCTGGTTCTGGCCTGCGCTGCAGCCGGACATGCAGTCACTGGTGGACGAGCTCGGTCTCGCCACGTTCCGCCAGCATGAAGCGGGCGACCTGCTGGTCGAACGTTCGCGCGCGCAGCCAGTGAATCGCGTAGCCGGCTTTGCGTCGTCACCACCGGGCTGGCGGCTGGTCGGTGGCATGGCGGCACTGACTGACGCGCTGCGGCAGCGACTGCCTGCCGGGAAGCTCAGCGCCGGCCAGCGCGTGACGCACCTGACATCCGTCGGCGATGCTATCGACCTCAGCATCGAGGACAGCGACGGACAGTCGTCAACGCTGCGCGCTGCGCAGGTGTTGCTGGCCTTGCCGCCGCGACTGGCGGTCGGCACGCTGGGTTTCACGCCGGCGCTGCCTGACGCATTGGCGGCCGCATGGCAGCAATGCGCGACCTGGATGGCGCCGCATGCCAAATATCTGGCCGTGTACGAGCGGCCGTTCTGGCGCGAGCAAGGGCTGTCGGGCGAGGCACGCAGTGCGGTGGGCCCCATGGCGGAGATGCATGACGCGTCGCCACAGGCGGGTGCAGGCGCGCTGTTCGGCTTTATTGGCATCCCTGCGCACCTGCGCCGAAGCATTCCCGAGGCGACCTTCATGGCAGCCTGCCGCGCGCAGCTGGTGGCTCTGTTCGGCCAGGGCGCTGCGGCGCCGACGGCCGAGTTCCTGAAAGACTGGTCCGGCGAGGTGTTCACTGCGGTCGAGGCCGACCAGCAAGCGGAAGCGCACCATGCCGCCGGCATTCCCGTCAGTGCGGCTTCCGGCGATTGGAAAGAGCGGTTGATCGGCATCGGCAGCGAATGGTCGCCGCTGTATTCCGGTTATGCGGCGGGCGCGCTGGACGCCGCCCGGCGCGGCGTCGCGCGGCTGGTATCGGCACGCGTCACCTCGGCAGCTTGATCGCACTGCGCGAATACATACCGGTTGCTGCGGCTTTACGGTGTGGCGTGATCCGATGACTCTGGCCGAAAGCGACCGTCGAGCTACGCGGTGCTTGCCGCTTTGCCTGCGGAGATCCTGCCCAGGTTCACCTCGATCCAGTCGGCCAGCCCGCGCACTTTCTCCGCCGCCTCCACGCCCAGCGGCGTCAGCCGGTACTCGACATGCGGCGGCACCACCTGGTAGGCGATGCGCTCGATCAGCCCGTCGCCTTCCAGCCATTGCAAGGTCTGCGCAAGCATACGTTCGCTGACGCCGCCAATCGCGCGTCGCAGTTCGCTGAAACGATGCGTTCCGGATTCCAGCACCATCAGCACCAGCACGCCCCAGCGGCTGGTGATGTGCTTCAAAACCTCGCGCGACGGACAGGCCTCGGCCAGCAGGTCGCCGCGCTGTACCCGCGCCGATAGTGCGATCGAAGAGTCTGGGGGAGGGGTGGTTGAGCTCATGGAACTTACATTCCTGTACGTACTTACAAAAAGTTAGTTTGCATTGTACAGTGGCTTCCCGATCAACACCACCGAGACCTCACATGACTATTGCCATCACCGGAGCTACCGGCCAACTGGGCCGCCTCGTCATTCAACAACTCAAAGCGCGCACCGACGCCGCGCACCTGATCGCGCTGGCGCGTTCGGCCGCAAAGGCTGCCGACCTCGGCATTGCGGTGCGCGAGGCCGATTACTCGAAGCCGGACACTCTGGCGGCGGCACTGCAGGGCGTCGATACCTTGCTGCTGATTTCGTCGAGCGAGATCGGCCAGCGCGCCGCGCAGCACCGCAACGTGATCGATGCGGCGAAGCAGGCCGGCGTGAAGCGGATTGTCTATACCAGCCTGCTGCATGCGGACACGTCGCCGCTGAGCCTGGCCGGCGAGCACATCGAGACCGAGCAGATGCTGAAGGCCTCGGGCCTGCCGCACACCGTGCTGCGCAATGGTTGGTACACCGAGAACTACACGGGCTCGGTCAAGCCGGCCGTAGCGAATGGCGCGTTTATCGGCAGTGCCGGCAACGGCAAGATTTCGTCGGCTGCGCGTGCGGATTACGCCGAGGCCGCCGCCATCGTATTGACGACCGGTGGCCATGACGGCAAGACCTATGAACTGGCCGGCGATACCGCCTACACGCTGACTGAGCTGGCCGCCGAGATCGCTAAGCAGACAGGCAAGCCGATTCCCTACAAGGACCTGCCGCAGGCGGACTATGCGGCCATCCTCGCCGGTATCGGTTTGCCCGCGATGTTTGCCGACGCCATCGCCGGCTGGGATGTCGGCGCCTCGCAGGGCGCGCTGTTCGACGATGGCAAACAGCTGTCGACGCTGATCGGTCGCCCGACCACGCCGTTGTCGGCGGTGGTGGCGCAGGCGCTGTAATACCTTCCGGACCGGCGTCCGTCGCCGCGCCTGGCCGCTCGCGGCCGGTAGCACGGCGGCCGGTGTTTTCAAAGGGCGTGCGGGCTATCTCATCGGTAATCTGAAGCTTCCCGCCCCGGCCCACTGCCGGTGGCCGCGTCCGGCGTCCCGGGCGCACCCTTCCTTTTTTAAGCAGACGGTCCGGCCCCATTCCCGTGCCCGGACGCTGCGCGCTGCAGGTTAAAAAATCCCGCTACCGGAGCGCCCGCAACAAATAACTCAACGTAGAATGGTATAAAAATAAGAAAATTAAATTCGAATAAAAAAATCACGGAGAGGTCATGCAGAAGCGTGACGGCAGTGTGCTGTATTCCGCCAGCGATCTGGTGAATTTCCTGGAGTGCGAGCACCTTACTCACCTCGACCTGACCAACCTTGACACGCCGTTGCAGCGCACTAAGGACAGCGATCAGGCGAAGCTGATCCAGGCCAAGGGCTATGCGCACGAGGCCGATTATTTCAGGCGCCTGAAGGCAGACTATCCGCGCGTGATTGACATTGCTGCTGCGGCGACCTCTGCCGAGGCGAAGCGGCTGGCGACGCTGGACGCCATGCGCGACGGCTATGACATCATTTTCCAGGCCACGCTGAAAGAGGGCTGTTTCATCGGTCATGCCGATTTTCTTCGGAAGGTGCAGCGGCCTTCGGCGCTGGGGGCCTGGAGCTACGAAGTCCTGGATACCAAGCTGGCGCGCAGCACGAAGGCAAAATTCATTATCCAGCTCGCCTATTACTCAACCATGGTGGCGACGATCCAGGCGCTGGAGCCGCTCGCGATGCACGTCGTCCTTGGTGATGGCACCGAGGCCAGCTATCGATATGCCGACTATGCACGCTATCTCGGCATGCTCAGGCAACGATTCATCGCGCATGTGCAGGCCGACCGGCCGCCGACGTATCCCGTTCCTTGCGCCAAGTGTGACCAGTGCAGCTGGAGCGGGCTATGCGAACAGCAAAGGCTGGACGATGACCATCTGAGTCAGGTTGCGAACATCACGCGCATTCAGGTGAAAAAGCTGGAGGCCTCGGGGGTGCGCACGCTTGCACAACTGGCACAAACCGCCGATGCCGCCCGCATTCCGACAATGAATTCGGACACGCTGGCCAGGCTCCGACAGCAGGCCCGCCTTCAATTTCTCGCGCGTGAGAGCGGTCAGCGTCAGCTCGAGATCCTGCCCGATGCCGGCACGACAGGGCGTGGTTTTACGCGGCTGCCCAAGCCGTCGGCCGGTGATCTGTTCTTCGACATGGAGGGCGACCCGCTGGAAGAGGGCGGACTTGAGTATCTGTTCGGCGTGTATTTCTTTGAGCAGGGCAAGGCGGAATTCAAGGCCTTCTGGGCGCACAGCCGCGCGGAAGAAAAACGCGCTTTCGAAGCCTTTCTGGATTTTGTCAGCGAGCGGCTGCGCCGTTACCCGGAAGCGCACATTTATCACTATGCAGCGTATGAACAGACGGCGCTGAAGAAACTGATGTCGCTGCACGGAACCCGTGAATCCGATGTCGATCATCTGCTGAGGACGAACAAGCTCGTCGATTTATACAAGGTCGTACGCGAGAGCATTCGGGTGTCCGAGCCCCGCTATTCGATCAAAAATATCGAACATTTCTACCTGCAAGGCAGGACCGGGGACGTCACCAACGCCGGTGCCAGCATCGTTTTCTACGAGCGCTGGAAGGAAACCGGTGATGACCAGCTGCTTAAAGACATCGAAGCCTATAACTTTGATGACGTCCGTTCGACATATGAGCTACGCGAATGGCTGCTGGGCCTGCGCCCCGGCACTCTGCCTTGGTTGAATGAGCTCCAGACGAGTGACGGCAGCACGGAGAACGGGGCCGGTGAGCTTACCGACAAAGAAAAGCGCCTGATACCCTACCGCGCCCGGCTGGTCGACGGCTTACCCACGGATCGGTCGTTGTGGGGAGCGGATGAACACTTGAAAGAGCTCAGCTTTCAGTTACTGGATTTTCATCGGCGAGCCGCCAAGCCGGCGTGGTGGGCTCTCTTTGCGCGGATGGAAATGAGCGATGACGAGTTGCTGGACGATGGCGAATGTCTGGCCGGGCTGCAGCCCGATCCGGATCATCCGCCCGTCAAGGTCAATCGCTCGACGCTGTATACCTTCCGCTATCCCGAGCAGGAATCCAAGCTCAAGAGCGGCGATTCGGTGACGATCGCGCAGACCGGCGAGACAGTGCGTAACCTGCAAGTGGACGAAGAACAGCGACGGGTCAGTTTCACGCGCACCGACAAAGGCGAGCCATTGCCGTTTCCAATCGCGCTTGGGCCTGGGCTGCCGGTGTCCACCGATGCGCTGATTGAGGCGGTATTTCGTTTTGGCGACAGCATCGTCGAAGGCGCCGGACGGTATCGCGCGATCGAGGCGATCCTGACCCAGCAGCTGCCGGCCATTCACGGACACCCGCCCGGCACGCCCATCATTGCCGACAGCGGCGAACTTGCCGACATTGTCGAAGCGATCGCGAACCTGCAGGAAAGCTATATTTTCGTGCAAGGGCCACCGGGCGCCGGAAAGACCTATACCGGGTCGCATGTGATCGTCGGTCTGCTGCAGCGCGGCTACAAGGTCGGCGTATCGTCCAACAGCCACAAAGCCATCCACAATTTGGTGGAAGGTGTCGAGAAGGTGGCGAAGCAGCATGGCGTGGTGTTCAGCGGCGTCAAGAAGGCGAGCGCCGGCAATGTCGACAGCTATTTCAACGGCGAGTTTGTCGCTGATGTCGACAAGAACAACGATATTTTCGATGGCCTGGCGGGTCCCGGTGCCTATCAGCTCGTCGCAGGCACGGCCTGGCTTTTCGCCGATGCCAAACTGGACCAGCGGCTGGACTATCTTTTCGTCGACGAGGCCGGCCAGGTGGCGCTGGCCAATCTGGTCGCTATGGGCACCGCCGCGAAGAACATCGTGCTGCTGGGCGACCAGATGCAACTGGGCCAGCCGACCCAGGGTGTGCATCCAGGACGCTCGGGCGAGTCGTCGCTGGAGTATCTGTTGAACGGTCAGGCGACCATCCCGCCGGAGCGAGGCATTTTCCTCGCCACCACCTGGCGCATGCATCCGGATGTCTGCCAGTTCATTTCCGATGCGGTGTACGACAGTCGTCTCGTCCCTGAGGCGAACAATGCGAAACAGAAGCTCGTGCTCAATGCGCAGGCGTTGCCGGTGCTAAAGCCGACGGGGATCCGCTACCTGCCCGCAGACCACGACGGCTGCTCGCAGCGCAGCGAGGAAGAGGCAGAGCAGGTACTTGAGCTGGTCAACAATCTGCTGAGGCAGCGTTATCGGGATAAATCCGATATCGAGCGTCCTGTGTCGCTCAATGACATTCTGGTCGTGGCTCCCTACAACATGCAGGTCAATCTGCTGAAGAAGGTGCTGCCGGAGGGCGCGCGCGTCGGCACCGTCGACAAATTCCAGGGACAGGAGGCAGAGGTAGTCATTGTGTCGATGGCGACCTCAAGCGGCGACTACTTGCCCAGATATATTGAATTTTTGTACAGCAAAAACCGGCTGAACGTGGCAATCTCGCGCGCCAAATGTCTGGCGATCTTCATCGCCAACCCGGCGCTGATGAGCATCCGCTGCTCCACGCCGGAAGAGATGGCGCTGGTAAATACGCTGTGCTGGGTGAGAGAGGTGGGATAGTCATCATCGTTGGATCGCACCGGGACTGGCAGCGAATTACCTGCGACATGATCAACGCGAATTTATCGAGATAAGCGAATGCCGATGAATGGACAGTATGCAGTGCAATTATTGGATCGTTATTTTTCACGTTACCAGCCAGCTTCCGGAATCCCGCTGAAAAACACCAAGGCGACCGGCTACGAGTTGCCGAATGGTCGACAGCTGGCGGTCGAGACTACGAGCGCCGGATCGCGCACGAATGTGTGGATCGAGGATGTCGGTCCCCCGGCGATACCAAGCCAGACCGAACTTTATCCTGAGGATCGGTCGCGCATTGGCTCGTTATCGTCAGTGGCACCTAAGCTGACGGGGCCGGGATACGGAAAGACCGCTCAGCGTGCGTACAAAGTCGACATCACTTCGCTGGACGAGCTGGAGCGATTGTTGAAGTGGTACCTGGATGATGGATTTTCTTTTGCCAAGGATGGAAGCATGCCAGTGAGTGACGTGCCGGTTGCGCGGCCAGATGACGTCGATATGCCGTTGAATACCATCCTCTACGGTCCCCCTGGCACTGGCAAGACCTACAAGACGGCGCAACTGGCTGTCGAGATCTGTGATGCTGCCGCCCCTTCCGACCGCGCAGCATTGATGGCCAGATATGAGGCCTTACGAGAACAAGGACGGATAGCATTCGTTACCTTCCATCAGTCCTATGGCTATGAAGACTTTGTCGAAGGATTACGCCCGGAGATGAACGACGGTCAGATCAGCTACCGTGTACGGCCTGGCATTTTTCGTGAGATCTCCGATACGGCGCGTCGCCATGCTGCCGTGAACTCCTCTGACGAGTCGCGGCCGGAAGGCGGGCAGCCGGTGGTGCTTATCATTGACGAAATTAATCGTGCAAACATCTCCAAAGTCTTCGGTGAACTGATCACGCTGCTCGAGCCCGACAAGCGCGAAGGCGAGGCGAATGCATTGACGATCAGATTGCCGTATTCGGGCGACGCGTTCTGCGTGCCGGCCAACTTGCATATCATCGGCACGATGAACACTGCCGATCGTTCGATCGCCTTGCTCGACACTGCGCTGCGGCGGCGTTTTGATTTTGAGGAGCTGCAGCCTGACGTCACGGCATTGCCCGCCGAGGCGATCGATGGCGTCGACCTGAGACGGCTGTTAGCAGCCATCAACGAGCGTATTGACTATCTGTACGACCGCGACCATACCATCGGGCATGCGTACTTCGTTAACATTCGAAGCCTGAGGGACCTTGACACGGTGTTCCGACGAAAGATCATCCCGCTGCTGCAAGAGTACTTCTATGAGGACTGGTCGAAAGTCATCGCAGTATTGAACGATCGCGAACAAGACTTTGTCGAGTCGCGTCCGCACCTTCCCCAAGGCCTTGCAGCCATCGACAATGGCTATGAGCCCAGGGCCCGGTACCGCGTCAATGGCAAGCCTTTCCCTGCATCCGCGTTCGCACGCATTTATGGTTAGCCGCCGTGGCGCTGATCGCTGTCCGTGAATATGAAAGACTGGCCGTGGGCGAATTCGATCCGTCTCGTCCCTCGGTCACGCCTGCGCAGGCCGAACGGCTGACAACGCTGGCGCCCGTCTATGGCTTCGAGGTGTTCAAGTACGTCAATGGTAAGACGCTCGCGGCTCAGAACTACGTTGGCAGTATTCAGCTGGGGCCGCATAGCATCGATGTCCTGCCGAAGATCGATGGCGCCGAGACGGACGTGCGGCGCAACCTGGTCGCCATGCTGGCAGTCGCATTGGACCTCGAGATCAGCGAAGGTGATATCGCCCGCGTGGCGACGCAGGGCTGCGGCATCCTGGAAATATTGATTCGCCTTTTCTGCGATAAATTGTTTGCCCAGGTGGGCCGAGGTCTCGTCAGACGCTACGAGGGGCGAGCAGAAAATTTGTCCGTTGTTCGAGGGCGGCTCGCCATACCTGAGCAGCTTCGCTTGAATGCGGGCAATCCTGAGCGGCTGTTTTGCCGCTTCGATGAATTTCAGGAAGATAACCCGCTGAACCAGATCTTGAAGGCCTGCGTGCGCTGCCTTTTTGCGGCCTCGCGAGATCTGCGCAACCAACAGCGTCTTTCCGAATTGCTGCTGATCTTCGAGGGTGTCACGGATGTGCGTCGCCAGGCGCTGCCTT
>JACCDT010626814.1_pt1 | contig 17329 bp, 15 predicted proteins | sample 7446291 | NCBI WGS metagenome assembly JACCDT01 (sample SAMN15323446, study PRJNA562643) | freshwater metagenome | isolation source: river surface water | place: USA:Blue River Watershed | collected 2017-08-17 | reverse complement strand
GGTGTTCGAAAAGAAGATCCGCGCCATCTTGTCGGGAAGCCGGATGCAGCCGTGGGAATCGGGAACGCCGGGGAGGAATCCCGTGTGCATGCCGACCCCGTTGGCAAACTCCATGAACCATGGCATGGAGGAACCCTGGAAGTGAGTTCCCTCGGGTGCCTTGTCTTTCTTGGCGTCCACATTCTTGACGACGATGGTTCCGGAAGCGTCGACAAAGTCGCCATAGAGGTTGGAGGCGTGTTCCTTTTCCTTCTTCCTGACCTTGAAGGAGCCGATCGGGGAGTCGTGACCCTCCCTTCCGGTGGAAACCGCCGAAATTCCGACAAGCTTGTCTCCCTTGTAGTAGTAGAGTTTCTGGTCGCTGATATCGATCACGATGGCAGGGGAACCGCCGGATCCGTCGCCCGCCCAATAGGAAATCCGTTCCGCTTCGGAAGCGCTGCCTGAGTTCTTCACAAAGATGCTCCCGTCATTCCCCAGATAGCGTGTCGCCGTGGAGTTGAGGCGGCTGTCGTAGGAGGCGCAGGCCTGCAGGGCAAATGCTGAAACGACGAGGCAGAGGGATCGTGCGATCCATTGGCGGGCGGCGACTTCCATGATCGGTAAACTTAAGAATGGATTCCCTCGCCAGTCAAGGGAGGCGGAGGTTTCTCCGGCCGTCAGTCGACACTGACGGAGCCAACGGGCGAGGGGGACGGTGTCGCGCGTGACGGGGGCTTGGGCGATGATGGGGGCGATGACTTGGGCGTGGGTTTCGTCTTGGCTCCCTTGACGCCTCCCCTTGGGGTGGCTGTTGCGGCGGGTGCGGGTGTCGGCATGGGGACGGGTCGATCGGAGAGCTTTGGAATCTGCGTCGGCGTGGGTGTCGCATGGGGATCGAAGGGAATGCCACCGAAGACCTGGACCGATCCGTCGGTGTTGCGCCGCAGCACGGGGCGGTCCTTCGGGGCATTCAGGGAGACACGGTCTAGGATTTTCCCGTCGAGCCCCACCTTGGAGTAGACGAACTGGCGGGGAATGTTGTTCTGAAGGACATGAACGACGTTGGCCGTGTCGAGCATGATTTCCGGTTTTCCGTGAGTGATGTAGTCGCCAAGCCGGTGGGTGCAGTAGACGATGCCCGATGCCTTGTCCTCGATCCGGAGATAGAGGTCGGTTCGCTCCGGGAGCCTGTAGGAAAGCAGGCTGATCACCCTGGTTCCGCCGCTTCCGCCTTCGGATCCAGGAACCCCGACGGTCTGTTGCCAGATCAGCCGTCCTTCGGTGATTTCCACGGTCAGGGGAGGGCTGCCGAAATAGCCGTCGAGCTCGGCCGCATGGACGCTGGCCCTGATCCTGTAACTTCCGAAATCGGTGATCGGGTAGAGCTGGGTCAGGTTGATCGTCCGCGTGATCGATTCGCCGGGGCCGATCTGGACGGGGGGGATCTCGTAATTGGGATCATTCGGCGGGACCGGTCTCCCGTCCAGGGTCTGGATCTGGAAGCCGAACCACTTCTTGCCCTCCACGTCGGCAAGCAGGAGCTGATTGCCCGAGAGGTTGGTGATGCGCACCGTGGCAAGCAACGGCTCGTAGGCGATGTAGAGATTCCGCTTGATGGAGAGATCGACGACGAGCTGGGCCCTTCCCTCACCAAGGAGAAAAAACGCGGCAAGCAGCGGCAGCAGAAGAGTCCACCTCGGGTGCCGCAGGGAGGAAGCGGGCAGGGTGCTCACTGCTCGTCAAACCCGATGAAGTACTTCAACGGGAAGAGTTTGGTCAGCCGCACCGGCTCGGCGCGGTAGTCCTGGAGGTCCCCCTTGTAGTACACGGCGACGACATAACCGGCGAAACGGACGGAGGGATCGACCGATTCTGAAAGATAGCTGACTTCCACGAGTTCCGGCTCCCCGCCGTTCCAGTCGACGGGGGGGCTGATCCATCGGGAGGTGACCTGCGCGGTGCTTTGCACGACCTTTCCGTCATCCTCATCGTAAAAATAGACCTGCACCTTGACCTGGGGGACGTCGATCGGCGTGTTGGGTCGGGCCTTGATGGTGACCACAAGCTTTTTGGAACCCTCCTGCCCGCCTTCCAGCTTCGCGCTGACAATTCCGAGGGAAGTGCCTCCCGGCATCGGTGCTGCGTTCTGGGAGCCCTTGAGGGGGGTATCGGTCTGGCTGGCCTTGTCGACCATCTCCTTGACCGGGGAGGGCTCCAGTTGCCGCGACGGCGTGGGGATCGCCGGGGAGGGAGCCAAGTCGGGGGAGGCGACGGCCGCAGGCTGGTTTTTCATCGCGGAGAAGACCCTGGGGGCGACGGCAACGGCCGCGAGTGCAAGCTCCACAAGGCCGGCAACGCAGAGGATGCATACGGCGACCACCACCGTCCTGTTGCGACGGGGGCGGGAAGTTCCGGCGGGAGAGTCCGTGGCCATACAATCCGTGCAGTCTAGCCTCCTCACGGAGCGCATCGCAAGCGTCTCAAGAAAGATGGGGATGGTTCGGCGATGCTTGCAGGCCTCAGAGCCCGATTATTCTCCCGGTTCCTCCTCCATCTGGGCCTTGATCTCGAGTTCCCCGCCGCCGCGAAGGACCGTGAATCTGGCGGAGGTCCCCACCCGCGCCTCCGCGACGCGGTTCCTGAGATCCTTGCCGTCGAGAATCGGCTTCCCGTTGAAAGAGAGGATCACATCTCCTTCCCGGAGCCCTCCCCGTTCGGCGGGGGAGTCGGGCAAGGTCGCGGCAACAAGGGCCCCGCGGGTATCGGGAAGGCCCAGTTGGCGTGCCAGGGAGCGGGTCAGGGGGCGCATCACCACGCCGAGCCAGGGATGGATGACCCGGCCGCGCTGCACGATGTCATCGTAGACGCGGCGGGCGACATTCGAGGGGATCGCGAAGCTGATCCCGTCGGACCCTCCGCCGCTGCTGAGAATGAAGTTGTTCACGCCGATCACGTTGCCGTGGATGTCGATCAGCGGGCCCCCCGAGTTTCCGGGATTGATGATGGTACTGGTCTGGAAGAACTCGTTGGCCGCCTCGCTCAAGGTCCGTCGTCCCTTGGCGCTGATGATTCCCTGGGTGACCGTCTCCTGGAGTCCGAACGGGTTGCCGACGGCGAAGACCATCTGCCCCACCCTGACATTCTCGCTGTCGCCGAAGGCGATGGGAGTCAGTCCCTCGGCCTCCACCTTGAGCACGGCGATGTCGGATCGCCGGTCCGCCCCGGCAAGCCGTGCCGGAAGGCTGCGTCCGTCGCTGAGTTGGACGGTGACGGCGGAGGCGCCGTTGACGACGTGCCAGTTGGTGACGATATGCCCCTCGTTCGAGACGATCATGCCGGAGCCCATCTTGGTGCTCCCGGCCGGGGAGCGTCCCCCGATGCCGAAAAACTGGCGCACCAGCGCCTCCCGGTCGGGGGCGGTCAGCGTATTGATGCTCACGACCGAGGGAATCACGCGTTCCACGAGCGACGTGAATTCCTCATCCATCTTCTCCAAAGAACGGACGGAGGCATCCCTTGACCGTTCCGGTTCGCGGGCCGGGAGGCCGCCTCGGACGGGAGGAAGTGCCGGCCCCGGTGTCCGGGGGCGCATCAGGTGCCAGAAGGCCACCCCGCCCACCGCCAGCGAGAGCACCAGCAGGAAGATCAGGAATGCCGGGAGATTGCCGTGTTTTCTGGCAAAGGACCTCATTGGGCCGGATCCAGCACGATTCCGGGGAGGATCGCGTCGCGCAGCGGGGCGAGGGTCGCCGCCTCGGCCTTGGGCATCTGCCAGACGATCGTGGTCACCGTGCCGGTGGCATCATTGGCGCGCAGGATCTCGGTGATGAGCAGGGGTTGCTCCCCTGCCACGGGAAAATCAAACCTGAACTCGCGGAAGGCGCCGTTTTCCGTGGAGGTGAGTCTGGATGCCTCCTCGCCGGCCTTCTCCCTGGCCTCCTCGGCGAGGGACTGCGCGTAGACGCTGGCCTTCTGGCCGGAGTCCTTGGCCCCGTTCCTGTCCACGGTCATCGTCAGGCCAGTCGTCCAGGGATCGTTTTCCCCGGCGATCTTTTCGCGGGTCGCGAGCAGGACGTCGCCGTCGAGAAGCTTTCCGGGAAGCAGCGTCCATTCTTTGGGAAGGGCGATCTTCCCGTGGATGTCCCGAATCTCCCGCACTTCCAGGACAGGCTGAGTGGCGGAAGGGGGTGCCGAAGGGGAGGGGGACGCGGCTGGTGAGGGTGTCGGCGAAGGCGTTGCGCCAAGGCTTTTGCCGCAGGAGGAGGCGATGATCAGTCCCGTGAGGAGGCTGAGGTGGATCTTGGGGAGCTTCATGGTTTGGGCACTGCGGATACCGGAACATTTGGAGCATCAGGGAAGCGTTTGCGCAACTCTTCAGCCGTTTTCCGCGCCTCCTCGGGATTGGCCGCCCTGCGATAGGCCTCGACCGCGCGCCGCAGCGCCTTGGGGGCGAGCACCGGATCGTCATTGAGCACCGCCACGGTCACGTAGGCCTTGGCTGCCCCGGCAGGGTCCTGCTGGCTCATGAGGATATCCCCCCCGAGGATCCTGGCCTCGGCGTTGATGGGCCCCTCGGGTTGCAGAAGCATCGCTTCCTCGCACAGGGAGGCGGCCTCCTTGAAGTTTTTCATCGAATTCCTGATCGAGGCCGCGACAAGAAGGGCCTTGGCCCGGGATGCCGGATCGCTGGCAAGTTTCAGGCAGGCGGCAGACGGGGCAAGGGCATCGCGGAATTTTCCCTGGGCAATGAGCGCGGAGGCGAGGGTTCCCTGGATCTCGCTGTCGGTTGCGCCGGGAAGACCTTCCTTCACGAGCGGAGCGAGGAAGCGCTCCGCCTTCGCGGAATCACCCGATTGCATGGCGGAGAGGCCGATCCACCTGCCGACTTCGGGAGGGATGAGCGACGGCTTGAGGGCCGCCGCCTCGCGGGCCGCCTCCGCCGGGTGGTTCTGGTAGTAATGGGCCAGCAGGATGCGCAGTCCCGCCCGCTCCCCGAACTGTTTCGGGTCCCCCGAGCGTGCTTTGGAAAGCTCCTCCACGGCCGCGGCATACTCCTTGTTTTCCATCGCCGTCCAACCGATCCAGTAATGGGCCTGCGGTGCGGCGGGACTCTTCGGATAATCCCTGAGAAGCAGGGCGAAGGTCTCCGACATCTCCTTGTTTTGCTGCAGTTGTCCGAGCAGGAGGGCCTTCTGCTGCAGGGCGAGTTCCCGTTCCGTCGCCTTCGGGTATTGTTCCATCAGCAGCGTGAAATCGGCGACCGCTCCGGGCAGGTCGTTGAGTTGCTGCTTGAGAAGCGCCCTCTGGGCGAGCGCCGAGGGGGCGCGCTCCTCGGCGGGAAAATCCTTGAGAAAGCGGTCCAGGGCGCTCACGGCCTCCCGTTTTCCGTCGGACTGGGTCAGGGCCCATGCCTCCTTGTAGGCGATGTCGGCCTTCGAGGCCGGCGGGAGGCTTTCCGCCGGGATCGCATGGTAGAGGGCGGCGGCTTCCTTGTAACGGCCGAGGCGTAGGGTCTCCTCGGCCTTGAGGAGTTCCGCGCGGGCGCGGTCGGCGGGATCCGAGGCGGTCAGGAGATAGCGGTCGATTTCGGGAAGAAGGTTTCCGGAACGCGTGGCATGCAGGCAGAGAAGTCGCTGGAAGGCGGCTTGATGGGCCCAGGAGCTGCCCGGGTAGTCGTTGTCGATCCTCTCGCAGTCGGCCATGGCCGCGCCGACCTTCCCGAGTTTGCGGAGGGCTGTGGCCCGCAGCAGCAGGATTTCCTGCGGATCATTCTGCCCGCTTGCGATCGCCTCCCCGGCCAGCTTCACAACGGCCTGGTTGTCTCCCTCGCCCGCGGCCAGACGGAGGGCGCCGAGGCTCGCCGCGGGACCCCAGCGGGAATCGTCCGAACGGGCGATCTTCTCGAAGAGCTTCCTCGCCTCGGCCGTGTTCCCGAGTTCCGAGTTAAGGACGGCGGCTTTCATCGCCGCTGTCAGGAACTCCTCCCCCGAGGCACCCGCCGCGAGTGCCTTGGAATACCAGTCAAGGGCCTGCTGCTTGTTGCCCCGTTCCGCGGCCGAGGCGCCGAGCTGAAGCATGGCGGGGATCCGGTAGGAATTCGCGCCGGTGCTCTCCGCCAACTCGGAGAGCATTTTCTCTCCCGCCTCGCGTCCGGACGTCCTGCAGAGGGCGAGGGCCTCGCGGTAACGGGCCATCGTGTGGAGCGAATTGCCGGTGGCCGCGTCGGGCTTCTCCGTGCCGGCCTGATGGAACGCCTTGGCCGCTCCGGAGAAATCGCCCCTGAGTTCGAGGTATTCCCCCGTCCGGAACGAGGCCCCCGGGGCAAAGGAGCCCGCCGGGTATTCCTTGAGAAGGCGGGAGAAGCTGTTCTCCGCCGCGGCGTTGCTTCCCATCAGGCGCTGCGCCTCCCCGAGGCGGTAGAGGGCGCGTTCCCTTCCGGCAGCATCCCGGGGTGCCATCACCAGGAACTTTTCATACTCCGGAACCGCCGCTTCCGGCTGCTTCCTGTTGAAAAAGCCGTCGGCAATCGCCAACTGCGCGGCGGCCAGTGCGGCCGGATCACGCGCTTCCGTCGGGGCGATCCGGATGCTGTCGCTGTCGCGGCCAGCCTGCGAATCGGGCGTCGGGGAAGTCGCCGGCTGTGCCGGCTGTTGTGAGGGAAGGGGCTGAGGAGTCGCCATGGCCGAGGGAGTTGCCGCGGGTGCGGGTGTCGGCGCTGTCCGGACGGGAAGAGCTTTCGCCACAGGGACCTCCCCGTTGATAAAGGACGGGAAGGCGGAGCCGGAGCCTTGCGTTGCGGGAAGGGCGCGGCGGACTTCCGGTTCCTGCGACCGGGCCCCCGGAGGGCAGGCGAGTGAGGCCGAGAGCAGGGCGATCGGAAGGAGGATCGTCGGGGTTTTTCCGGCGCTGCGGCTGCTTCTGGTCACGGCGTGGGGATGTTGGCCGTCGCGAAGGCCACGTTCCAGATATTGGCCTTCCGGCAGAGATCGAGAGTCTGGACGATGCGCTCATAGTCCACCCTGCGGTCGCCGCGGAGCACGACGGCCTGATCGGGATAGAGGGAGGAGACCCTGCTGAGGGCAGCCAGCAACTCCTCCGGGCTCATGGTCCGACGGTTCATGACGAGCGTGCCGTCGGATTTCACGTTGATGATGACCTCGCCGACCGAACGGCGCTGTTCCTTGGCCTCCCCCGCCGAGGGCATCTGCACGTCGAGTTCGCGTTCCTGGCGCGCGAAGCTCCAGGTCAGCATGAAGAAGCCGAGCAGCACGAGCAGGATGTCCACCATCGGGGCGATCAGGAATCCCCGGGGTTCCGGCTGGAGGCGCGTGCGGAAATTCACGGCGGTTCGGTGTGCGTCGGCGTGATCAGCGCTGGCCCTTGCCGCGTCCGATCACCAGCTTGGTGAGGAGAAGCGCGGTGGCCCCCTCCATTTCGGAGATCATCCCCTGGACCCTGCCCCGAAACCAGGCGTAGGCGGCCATCGCGGGGATGCCGACCACGAGTCCGGCGGCCGTGGCGACAAGGGCCTCGGCGACCCCTTCGGCCAGCAGCATCGGGCGGGAGGCGGCGACATCGTTGGCCATCACGCTGAAGGAGCGGATCATTCCGAAGACGGTTCCGAGGAGTCCCAGCATCGGCGCGATCGTGGCGATGTCGGCCAGCCAGGCGACGCGCTGGTTGAGGATGGCGGCTTCCCGGCAACCCTCCGTCTGGGCGATTTCCCGCACCTGCTCATCGGTGGCGCCGGGATTGCGGGCGAGGAATTCCAGGGTGCGCGACATGATCACCGCAACCGTGCCGCGGTGACGGTTGGAGACGGCGAGCAGTCCCATCAGGTCACCCTTGGCAAGGAGCGTCTCCGCGGTGGTCATGAAGCGGCTCTCCGTCACGGCGCCGCGCCGGAGCGTCACCAGATAGACAAGGATCAGCGCCAGCGTGACGATCGAGAGCGCCCCGAGAGGGATCATGACCGCGCCTCCCGCCTTGAGGAGCGAGGCCAGCGTCTCCGGTTTGACGGAGGAGAGGTCGGGGGAGGGGGTCTTTTCCCGGGCCGCATGGAGAAGGGAGGGAAGCGTCAGCAGCACGAAGGTCACGGAGGCCATGAGGAAGCGCCGGGGACGCGATGGGGATGAAAGTCGCATGGGGTGTTTTTCTCGGAGTTCCGCAAAGAATAGCCGATGACCTGCGGCGCGCAAGGATGGTGCCCTCGTTGGGGTAAAGCTTCAGGCGGTGAAGCGGCGCGCCAGCTCGGAGTGGGCGATCTGGCTGACGGTGGGGCGTCCCTTGGGGGTGGCGTAGGGGAGTTCGCAGGCCAACAGGTCGCGCAGGATCATCCGTGCGGCCTCCTCGCCGTCGGGAAGTCTTGCCCCGGCTGCCGCAAGACGGCTGACCGAGGCCGCGAGGGTTTCCCTGCCCGTGGAGTCGAGCGCCGGGGACTCGGCAAGGGTGCGCAGTTCGTCCACGAGGCGCACGACCACCTCAAGTGCCGGCAGCGCGGAGGCCTCGGCGGGGACGGCATCCACCTTGAGGCTTCCCTGTCCGAAGGGCTCCGCGACAAGGCCTGCTGCCTGCAGCACCGCTTGATGCGCCTCGATCCACGCCAGGTCGGCCGGCGACATCTCGAGGATTTCGGGAAGAAGAAGCCGCTGGCTCTCCAGTTCCCCGGTGGCAAGGCGGGCAAGAAAACGCTCGTAGAAGATCCGTTCCCGCGCCGCCCTGATCTCCACCATCAGGAGACCCTCCTCCTCGAAGAGCAGGTAGCGACCGCCGAGTTGCCCGAGGTAACGGGGTGAAAAGGTGGCAGGCTGAAGGGTGGCGGAAGCGGGGTGCTCGGCCGTTCGCGCGGAGACGATTTCCTGAACGGGAAGATCGTGCTGGGTCGCGGGGGCCGGCGGTTTCCAAGGGGAGGCGACCGGAGGGAAGAGGGGATCATTGCCGGGGCCCCATCCGGGGGAGGAGGCGTTGTCGGGATCACCCGACCGTTCCGGGGCAGGGGATCCCCATGCCTCACGGGCGGCCCGCAAGGCGACTCCGCGGATGATGCCGGGATCGCGGAAACGCACCTCCCGCTTGGCGGGATGGACGTTGCAGTCGACGGCCGCGGGATCCATCTCGAAGAAAAGGACCGCCGGCGGATGGAGTCCCTTCGCCAGCACGCCGTCGCAGGCCTCCCTCAGCGGCAGGGAGAGGACGGGGCTGCGGATGATGCGGCCGTTGACGAAGGTCATCTGCAGGGTGCGGTCGCTCCGTCCCTCGCCGGGGCGCGCGAGCCAACCGTGCACCCGGACACCCTTCTCCTCCACATGAGGGACGGGGAGGAGGCGGTTGAGGAATTCCTCGCCGTGAAGATCGCGCAACCGCACGGCCAGATCCTCCGTGGCGGCCAGGCGGAAGACCTCGCGCCCGTCGCGGATGCAGGTGAAGGCGATTTCCGGATGAGCCACGGCCAGAAGCTGGAGTTGCTGCAGAATGTTGGCCGCCTCGGTCTGCTCGCCCCGGAGGAACTTCCTCCGGGCGGGCACATTGAAGAACAGATCGGCCACCTCGATGCGCGTGCCCGGGGCGTCGCCTGCATCCTGCACCTCGTGGATCGCCCCTCCCGTCACCTCGACGAGGGTTCCCGTGTCATCCCCGCGCCGGCGTGTGGCAAGGCGGAACCTCGAGACGCTCGCGATGCTCGGCAGGGCCTCCCCCCGGAATCCCATCGTCGTGATGGAGGCCAGGTCGCGGCTCTCCCGGATCTTGCTCGTGGCGTGACGCTCCAGACAGAGCAGGGCGTCGGAGCGGTCCATGCCCGATCCGTCGTCGGTCACCCGCATGAGGCGGGAGCCGCCGTGCTGGAACTCCACCGTGATGCGCCGGGCGCCGGCGTCGATCGAGTTTTCGACCAGTTCCTTGACCACGGAGGCGGGACGCTCCACGACCTCCCCGGCGGCCACCTGGCTGGCGAGGATGTCGGGAAGAAGGCGGATGGAACCCATGGGATCGGAAGGATGAAGACAAAATCCAATAGGCAAAAGCATGAAGGCCGCCCACGCTGATTTTTCATTCTTCCTTTTTCCCTTTTCATTCTAGAGTGAACCCATGATCGAGATCAGCGAATCGGCGGCAAAGCACCTGCGGGAACTGGCGGCGGAGAAGGGCTCCGCGGGCCTCCGGCTTGCCGTGGAAAAGGGCGGTTGCGCCGGACTCCAGTATGCCATGAGCCTCGGCGGGCCGCAGGCCGGGGACGAGATCGCCGAGCGCGATGGGGCCATCGTCGCTGTCGATCCGGGAAGCCTTGACCATCTCGACGGTTGCATCATCGATTACTCGGACGGGTTGACCGGGGCCGGATTCCGGATCATCAACCCGAAAGCGGCCAGAAGCTGCGGCTGCGGCACCTCGTTCGAGCCCTCCCGGGACGGGACCCCGGCTTCCTGAAGGGCGCCCCGCCTTTTCGATTGCCTCCGCGCCGGCACACGACTCTTCTCTACGCATGTCAGGAAAACGCTATTACGCCTACCAGGGCCACTCGGGCCATCGCAGGGGAGGGTCCGCCTCGGACGGCCTCTTCGGATGGACCGTCTTCATCTTCCTGCTCATCGGGTTCGTCTTTTTTTGCTGGATGGGGAGCTATTACATCTTTGCGCACCCCGAGAAGGGCTCGAATTACCGCCTCCTGCAGCGTCTGCACAAGATCGACCCCCCGCAGCGCTTCGAGATCACGGCCGCGCCGCGCGGCGAGTTTCTCAAGCCGGGCCAGTTGCTGGAGCGCTTCGGATCGATGTCGGCGTCTGAAATCCGACGCGCCAACGAGAATCTCCTCCGCAACTTCCTCCGCAACTACCACCAGATCCGCGATCTGGTCCCCTATGCCGTGGGGACCTACCGGGTGATCGGCACGGTGCCCCTCTCCGACAAGACGTTCTGCCAACCGGGGGTCGTCGCCCTGCTTCAGGCGGTGGAGCAGCCTGAGGTCCTGCTGGAGCAGCTCTTCACGGCGGAGGAGAAAAACATTCCCGCCCTCCAACGCGCCCTGGTCGCCGGCCAGGAGATCAAGCTGGAGAAGCCGCTCGATCTCTCGGCCATCGTCCATATCGAGCGCCTTCCCGACAACCGCATCATGCTCAGCACGATGCCGCTACTCTACGGCAGCTACGGCGCCGGGCCTGGGAAGACCAGCTTTTCGCTAGAGCCGCCGCAGGAGCTCAACCTGGATGTCGGCTTGCCCGTGCTCCGTGCCGCGGAGGTTGCCGATCTCTCGGGAGGAAAGGTGGCCCGTCCGAAGGATCCCAACAGCCTGCGTCTGCGCCGCATTGCCGAGGAAATGGCGACGCCGACCCCCGAGCCGCGCGTGGCGAAGGCTCTTCCCGCGGGCTCTCCCCAGACCCCGGTCACGGAGGCCAAGGTGGCCCGTGCCATCCCGGTCAACGGACAGCAGCCCGTGTTGCCGGCGATCCCCGTGGCGACGCCCCTCTCCGCCCCCGCGACTCCGGTTGCTGCCGCGCTTCCGGCCCTCCCCGCCGCCGCCACTGCCGTGCAACAAGCCATTCCCCAGGCCATCCCGGTCGGGACCCCTCTTCCGGTGCCCGCTCCCACGGCGGCACCCGTCGTCCGTCCTCCGGCCGCGGCACTTCCGCCTCCCGCGACGGCCACCAATGCCCTGGCCGTCACCAACCAACCCGTGGCGGCTTCGCAGGAGGCATGGCCCGTCTACGCGGCCGGTCAAATGCCCCGCGGCCGCCTGGTCGATGCTGCCGACGGACAGGAGCTTGCCGGCAAGGGGGTCGGCGGCGAGCGGCATTACCTCAAGGGTCGTTTCACCGTGACGGCTTCGGGCAACGGGCGCGCCGTTCTCCGGCCGCAGGGGAGTCTTGCAGGCGTGCCGATGGGGGCGAGTTCCCGGGTGCGGGTGATCGTGGAGTTCCCCGCGGGGGCGATTCCCCCGACCGAGGGTAACAGTGTCTCTCGCGACAATCTGCGCCCGTTCCAGATCACCTCGGTGAAGCGCGGTGATGACGGCCAGATCAACATCTACGCCCGCGAGGTGACGCGCGGACAGTGACCGAAAGGCTGAAGGGCTGTGGTCGGAAAACCGTGATGGCCTTGCCAATCCTCCATCGGGAAATTCTCGCTGAAATCGGCGGATCGGGCGGGATGATTCCGTTTCGGCGATTCATGGAACTGGCGCTCTACCATCCGGAGCACGGCTACTATGCCTCGGGTCGGGCCCGCGTGGGGAGGCAGGGGGATTTTTTCACCAGCGTCAGCGTGGGCCGTATCTTCGGCCGCATTCTCGCCTCGGTTTGCCGGGAAGTCTGGGAGCATCTTGGAAGCCCCGATCACTTCACGATCGTCGAGCAGGGTGCCAACGACGGGGCGATGGCGGCTGACATCCTCGGTGCCGTTGCGGAGGAGGGGGGACCCTTTGCCAAGGCGCTTTGCTACCTGATCGTCGAGCCCTTCGAGGTGAATCGCTTGAGGCAGGGGGAGAAACTCGGCGCCTTTTCGGAGGTCGGCTGGGTTGGCTCCCCGGAAGAGCTTCCGGAGTTCACCGGCATCCATCTCTCCAACGAACTGCTAGACGCCTTCCCCGTCCATTCGGTACGCTGGAGCGGCGGCGAGTGGCGGGAGGAAGTCGTCACGGCGGACGGGGAGGGGTTTCTTGTGCGCAAAGACCGTCCCATCACCGATCCCGCACTTCTGGCGGCCGTTGCCGCTCTTCCCGTGACGCTGCCCGACGGTTTTCTGCTCGAGATCAACCCGGATCTCGCCCCGTGGCTGGGCACCCTTCACCGGAAGCTCCGTCGGGGCGTCGTGCTGACCGTCGATTACGGGCAGGCCGGCGATGACCGGTATGCGCCCCACCGCCGTGACGGCACGCTGCTTGCTTATCGCAATCATGAGCGCTTCGACGACCCGCTTCCGGAACCGGGTCTCCGCGACATCACCGCCCAGGTCGATTTCACCGATCTGTCCTCCAAGGCGAGGGAAGCCGGTTTCACGGTGCTCGGTTACAGCGATCAGCATCACTTCCTCGTCGGGGCCGCCGAGCCGTGGCTTCGTTCGCTGGGCGATCTGACTCCCGGAAGCGACGCCGCGCTCAAGGATCTCCGGGCCCTCCAGACCCTCCTCAATCCCGCCACCATGGGGAGGCAGTTCAAGGCGATTGCCTTCGGCAAGGACTTTCCGGAGGCGCCGCTCCTCTCCTGCTTCGCCCGTCAGCGTCCGGGACCCGGGGTTTTGTGGGATCGCTGATTTCAGCGGCACTTGGCGGTGTCATGGTGGTTTCTGGGAAGGCCTGATCACCGTCGGACAGGGGTTGGGGACTGTGAAGAAGCGTAAGATTTGGAACTCAGGAACTCATGAAATGAAGGGATTCCGGAATCTCTATTCACCCTGCATCTGCAGCCCTGATGAGCCAAAGCACCCCGACACCAGCAAGCCGCGCTGGTTTCCCCTTTTGTTCACGGGTTGGCTTGCCTGGGCGTTGCATCGCATCCGTTGCAACTGAGTTCCCTATTTATTCTTTGGAAATCCCAGTCATTGGAAATGGCTGGTTCGATCGCCTCCGCGTCCTTTTTTCTCTCTTGCGTCTCGACAGCGGGGCATCGGGCAGATAATCGGTTTAAGCTTCCGACACATGGACACCGCCCTGATCCTCAATTTTCTCAGCACCCCCTGGGTGTTCCTGATCTGGACGACTTTTCTGAAGTCTTTCATCCTGCTCAACGTCGTTCTCGGGGTCGTCTCCGTGACGGTCTTCGCCGAACGCAAGGTCAGCGCCTTCATCCAGGACCGCGTCGGCCCCAACCGCGTCGGTCTCCCGCTGACCCTCCTCGGCGGCAAAAAGGATTCCTTCTTCTTCGGTCTCGGCCAGATGATCGCCGACCCCATCAAGCTCCTCACCAAGGAGAACTTCGTTCCGGGCGGGGTCAACAAGTTCTACTTCTGGCTGGCGCCCAAGCTGGTGATGATCCCGCCCGTGCTCGTGCTGGCGGTCCTTCCCTACGGAAGCACCCTCTTCGGGCTGAAGATGACCATTGCCGACCTCAACATCGCGGCCCTCTACATCTTCGCCATCTCCTCGCTGAGCGTCTACGGCATCACCCTCGCCGGTTGGGCGTCGAACTCCAAATTCCCCTTCATCGGGGGCATCCGCTCCTCCTCCCAGATGATCTCCTACGAGCTGGCGCTGGGCCTTTCGGTCGTGCCGGTCTTCATGATCTGCGGCTCGCTCAACCTGAACGAGATCATCGACTGGCAGGTCGCCAACGGCTGGCTGGTCGCCCCGTTCTGGCCCAAGGGATTCACGCTGGCCTCCCTGCTTCACCCCCACGATCTCCTGCACTCCTTCGCCGCGGGCATCTCGCCTCAGCGTCTCCTCCTTTGGATCCCCCTGCTGATCTCCTTCGTGATCTTCCTGGTGGCGATCTTCGCGGAGACCAACCGTCTCCCCTTCGATCTTCCCGAGGCCGAGCAGGAGCTCGTCGGTGGCTACCACACCGAGTACGCCTCGATGAACTTCGCCCTCTTCTTCCTAGGAGAGTACGCCGCCATGTTCGCCGGATCCGGAGCCATCGTCTCCCTCTTCCTCGGCGGCTGGAGCTTCCCCCTCATTCCCGACGGCTCCCACGGCTGGTACTGGGGTCTGGTCAACATCCTGGTCTTCTTCGCGAAGGTCTCCCTCGTCCTCCTCTTCATGATCTGGGTCCGCTGGACCCTGCCCCGCTTCCGCTACGACCAGCTGATGAAGCTCGGCTGGCTCGGATTCTTCCCCGTCGCGCTCGCGAACATCTTCCTCACCGCGATCATCATGGCTTTCGTCCGTCACTGACCGCAACCAGCCCTCAACCCTTCGCACCATGGCCATCGTCGTCAACCGTCCCAAGCTGACCTTCACCGAGCGGCTCTATCTTCCCGCCATCCTTGCCGGACTGGCGATCACCTGGAAGCACCTCAAGAGGGCCCTCTTCAACAAGGGCATCGTCACGATGCAGTACCCGGAGGAGAAATGGGACGCCAACTTGCCCGACTGGTACCGCGGAGCTCCCACGCTGGTCTCCGACGAGCATGGCAAGGATCGCTGCGTCGCCTGCCAACTCTGCGAGTTCATCTGTCCCCCGCGCGCCATCACCATCAAGCCGATGGAGATCCCCGCGGATGACAAGTGGCGCAAGGTCGAGAAGCGTCCCGAGGAGTTCGACATCGACATGACCCGCTGCATCTACTGCGGTCTCTGCGAGGAGGTCTGCCCCGAGCAGGCGATTTACCTCCGCAAGGATTACTCCATCACCGGCCTCAACCGCGCCGAGATGGTCCATAACAAGGAGACGCTCTACAAGCTCGGGGGCGTCCGCGAGGGGCTTGTCTTCAAGTGGAACGAGCTGAAGTGATGCCCGGAGTCCCGTCCCGCCTGACTGCTTCCATTTCCCAGCTTCCAAACAACAGCCAATGATCACCGCCTTCTGGTTCTTCGCCACCCTGATGATCGCCTTCGGGCTTTCGGTGGTCCTCCTGCGCAACCCCGTCTCCTGCGCCATGAGCCTCGTGATGTCCTTCATCAGCCTGGCAGCCCTTTTCGTGACGCTCGACGCCACCTTCATCGGGATCATCCAGGTGCTCGTCTATGCCGGCGCGGTGATGGTCCTTTTCCTCTTCATCATCATGCTCCTCGACCTGCGCACCGAGAAAAGCCGCCGTCTCAATTTCGGCGCCACCCTCGGCGGGGTGCTTGTGGTAGCCGCCTTCCTCTCGATCCTCACGCAGGTGGTGCTCTCCGATCCCGCCCTCTCCAAGCCGCTTCCCTCCCTGGCCGGTCCCGTGATCAGCGACGTGAAGCTGGTCGGCATGACCCTGTTCCATTCCTTCGGCCTCCCCTTCGAGGTCGTCGGCGTCCTTCTTCTCTCGGCCACCGTCGGGGTGGTCGTCCTCAGCCGCAGAACCCTCCGCTGATCCCGATCCCATGCCGACACTCGCCAATTACCTCCTCGCAAGCGGACTCCTTTTCGCCATCGGACTCGGCGGGGTGATGCTCCGCCGCAGCATCATCGTCATCTTCATGAGCCTCGAGATGATGCTCAGCGCCGCCAACCTCTCCCTGGTCGCCTTCTCCCGCTTCGGGCTTGTCTCCGGCCACCAGAACTACGATGCGCAGGTCCTCGTGTTCTTCATCATCACGGTGGCAGCCGCCGAGGTGGCCGTCGGGTTAGCCATCATCGTCTCCCTCTTCCGCGCACGCCAGACCACCCATGTCGAGGATCTCGACACCCTGAAATTCTGACGCCCGCCCAACGTTTCCGCCGATGCACCTCTCCACCATTGCCTGGATCACCCTCACGGTACCGCTTGTCGCCGCAGCCCTGATCCTGCTGGTCACCCGCACCAGCAAGCCCCTGGCCGCCGGACTTGCCATCCTTTCCGCGCTGATCACCGGCGTCGGTGGCTGGACCCTCTTCCTCGGCGGCGCCGAGGGAACCTTCCAGGGGTTCAACTGGATCGACTTCGGCCAGGCCTTCTCGATTCCCTTCGCCCTGGCCCTTGATCCCCTTAGCCGCACCATGCTCGTCGTGGTGACCACCATCGCCCCGATCGTTTTCATTTACTCGCTCGGGTACATGAAGGAGGAGGAGGGATATTGGCGCTACTTCGCCGGACTGGCTCTCTTCCTCTTCTCAATGCTCGGCATCGTCCTCGCCGACAACCTGGTGATGATGTTCATCTTCTGGGAACTCGTCGGCGTCAGCTCCTACATCCTCATCGGTCACTACTTCCGGAAGGACTCCGCGGCCGATGCCGCCAAGCAGGCCTTCCTGGTCAACCGAATCGGCGACTTCGGCTTCATGCTCGGCATCCTGCTCTTCTGGGTCTCCACCGGCACCTTCACCTTTTCCGGGATCAATCAGCCGTGCGAGACCTTCGTCCAGTATCCTGCTCTCCTCGGCGTGGCCTGCGTCCTGATCTTCTGCGGAACGGTCGGCAAATCGGCCCAGTTCCCGCTCCACGTCTGGCTCCCCAACTCCATGGAGGGCCCGACCCCCGTCTCCTCGCTCCTCCACGCGGCCACGATGGTGGCGGCCGGCGTTTACCTTCTGGCCCGCATCTTCCCGATCCTTTCCAGCTCGCCCGGTGCCTGCGAGGTCGTCGCCGTGACCGGCGCGATCACCGCCCTCGGGGCCGGCATCCTTGCCACCCAGCAGGATGACATCAAGGGGATCCTTGCCTACTCCACGATCTCCCAGCTCGGGTACATGGTCGCCGGTGCCGGACTCGCGGTTTCCGCGGCCCTGCCGATGTTCCACCTCTTCACGCACGCTTTCTTCAAGTGTCTCCTCTTCCTCACCGCCGGATCGGTGATCCTCGG
>JACCDT011223286.1_pt1 | contig 17332 bp, 10 predicted proteins | sample 7446291 | NCBI WGS metagenome assembly JACCDT01 (sample SAMN15323446, study PRJNA562643) | freshwater metagenome | isolation source: river surface water | place: USA:Blue River Watershed | collected 2017-08-17 | reverse complement strand
GGCGACATCGAAATCTTTCGGGCGATGGCCCAGCACCAGGTCGCGCACGGCGCCGCCGACGATGAAGGCCTTGAAGCCGGCCTTTTGCAGCGTCTGCGTCACCCGCACCGCATTCGGCGACACGTCGTCGGGATCGATCCCGTGCTCGGACGGGCCGAACAGCAAGGGTTCGGTGGCCTTGCCGCCAGCCTCGCTGACGCCGAGCATGCGGCGTATGAATTTCTTGATCATTGCTTGTCTTCGTCGAACAGCTGCAAGATGGGCCAGCCGTGTGCCTGCGCATGCGCGGCAAGGGCGGCGTTCGGATTGGTCGCGACCGGATGCGTCACCGCCGACAGCAGCGGGATGTCATTTTGCGAGTCGCTGTAGAAAGTGCTGCGCCCGAAATCGTCCAGCGACTTGCCCAGCGTGGCCAGCCAGGCATGGGTATTGACGACCTTGCCCGGGCCGAACGGCGGGTTGCCGACCAGTTTGCCGGTGACGGTGCCATCAGCCAGGCGTTCCGGTTCGGCCGCGATCAGGTGCTCGATGCCGAAAGCCTGCGCGATCGGGCCGGTCACGAAACGGTTGGTGGCGGTGATGATGCAGACCAGGTCGCCGGCATCCCGGTGCTCGGCCACCAGAGCGCGGGCTTCCTTGCGCATGGCCGGGTGGATGACTTCATCCATGAAGCGCGCATGCCAGTCGGCCAGTTGGGAGGCCGGGAAACGGGCCAGCGTGCCCAGCGCGAATTCCAGGTACTCGACCGGGTCCAGCGTGCCATTCTGGTACTGCCGGTAGAACTCGAGGTTGCGCGCGGTGAAGGCGTCGGTGTCGACTGCGCCTACACGGCACAGGAACTGGCCCCATTCATAGTCAGAGTCGAGCGGCAGCAGGGTATGGTCGAGGTCGAAAAGCGCGAGGTTCATTCAGGTTCTTGTACGTACTTGTCAGTGCTGATCAGTGCTTGTCAGGACGCTTCAGGGCGTTTCAGGGCGCTTCAGTGCCGGAGCGGGCTGGCCAGTGCCCGGCCGCATCGCCGGCATCGTCCCCGGCCTCGAACAGGCCTTGTTGCAACAGCTCGCGCAACAGGTGGGTCGTGATCGGGCGCTGGGTCTCCAGCGAGTAGCGGTCCAGCGCGTCGAGCATCGCCGACAGCGAGCGCATGTCGCGCCGGAAGTGGGTCAGCAGGTAGGGTAGCACGCCGGCCGACAGCGACAGCCCGCGCGCCTGGGCGGCCTGGGTCAGGGCGTCTATCTTTTCATCGTCGGTCAGTCCGTGGACCTGGTACACCAGGCCCCAGCCCAGGCGGGTGCGCAAGTCTTCGCGCATCTCCAGCTGCGCGGGCGGCTTTTTCGCGGTGCCGACCAGCACGCCGCCGATTTCGCGCACTTCATTGTAGAGGGCGAAGGCCGCGTGCTGACGCTCTTCGTCGAGCTCGTCGCAGTCATCGACCAGATAGAGCGTGGTGCCCGACGCATGGCGAAAGCGCCCGGCCGGGGTCCTGGCGTCGACCAGCAGCGCCGTGCCGGTCGCCGCCAGCGCGGCCAGCAGGTGTGACTTGCCCGCGCCGGGCTCGCCCCACAAGGTCACGAAGCGCTGGTCCAGGGATGTGACATCGCGACGAGCGATGCATTGGAGGAGGGCGGCCAGTTCCTGGTTTCTGCCGATGACAAAGCTGTCCAGGGTTTGCGGCCGGGCCGCGCCCCAGTCGAGCAGCAACTGCCTCATGTTTGCGTGTAAAAACTGCTGTTCAGATAATGTCGGCGCAGGTGGCCGAAACCGACCGAGAGTATAGCCGACGCAGGCAGCGCCAACAGGATGCCGACGAAGCCGAACAGCTGGCCGAAGGCGAGCAACGCGAAGATCACCGTCAATGGATGCAGGCCGATCCGCTCGCCCACCAGGCGCGGGGTCAGGTAGAAGCTCTCGACGAACTGGCCGATGCCATAGATGACGGCCACGGCGATCAGGCCGTCCCAGCCCTCGAACTGCAAGATGGCCGCGATGATGGCCAATACCAGCCCCAGCCCGAAGCCGATATACGGAATGAAGACCAGCAGCCCGGTCAGGATGCCGACCGGCAGCGCCACATCGAAGCCGGCCACCGTCAACGCGACCGAGTAATAGGTCGCCAGCAGCAGCATCACCAGCAACTGGCCGCGCAGGTATTGGGCCAGCAGGACATCGACCTCGGTCGCCATCAGCGAGACTTGCGCGATCCAGCGGCGCGGGATGGTGTCAGCGATGCGCCTGAACAGCGGATGCCAGTCCAGCAGCAGGTAGAACAGCACGATGGGGATCAGCAGCAAGGTCGCCATCCAGCCGACCAGCGCGCCGCCACCGACTCTCAGCCAGGTCAGCACGGCGGCACCGGTGCCGTCGCCGGCGGCCAGCTTGGCAGCCAGCGCCTTTTGCAGCGCCGGCAAGTCGAGCCGGCCCGCCAGCCCCATCTGCCGCAGCCAGGGGCCAATGGCGGCATCGATCTTGGCCAGCAGCGAGGGCAGGCGGGCGCGCAAGACCGGCAGTTCATCAGCCAGGATAGGCACCACGACCAGCGCAATGGCAGCAATGATCAGGCCCAGGCCGACGAGGGCGAGCAGCACGCCCAGCGTGCGTGGCAGGCCGGCGGCCGTGATCCTGTCGACCGCCGGATTGAGCACATAGCCGATGACGGCGGCGGCGACGAAAGGCGCAAGGACAGGACCCAGCAGCACCAGCAACAATGCCAGGATCGACGCGGTCGCCAGCCACAGCAAGGTCTGGCGATGTTCGGGGGGGATGACAGGGCTCATGGGCAGGGCAGTCCGGGCAAGGGTGATTTGGTAAAATAGCGAACAAGCACCAGCCCCGCCGCCTTGCCATTGGGGCAAGCGTGCATTCTACCGTTTCTCCCGTTGAGCCCAGATTCCGCCATGTCCTCGAATTCCCCGGTTTCCCTTTCTTATCGCGACGCAGGTGTCGATATTGACGCAGGCGACGCGCTCGTCGAGGCCATCAAGCCCTTTGCCAAGCGCACCATGCGCGAAGGCGTGCTGGCCGGTATCGGCGGCTTCGGCGCGCTGTTCGAGGTCAGCAAGAAATACAAAGAGCCGGTGCTGGTCTCCGGCACCGATGGCGTCGGCACCAAGCTGAAGCTGGCGTTTCACTTGAATCGCCATGACACGGTCGGTATTGATCTGGTGGCGATGAGCGTCAACGACATTCTGGTGCAGGGAGCCGAACCCCTGTTTTTCCTGGATTACTTCGCCTGTGGCCGTCTCGACGTGGCCGCGGCCACGGATGTGATCAAAGGCATTGCGGCCGGTTGCGAACAAGCCGGTTGCGCGCTGATCGGCGGCGAAACCGCTGAAATGCCGAGCATGTACCCGGACGGTGAATACGATCTGGCCGGTTTTGCCGTGGGCGCGGTCGAGAAATCCAAGATCATTGACGGCCGCAAGATCCAGCCGGGTGATGTGGTGCTGGGACTGGCATCGTCAGGCGTGCACTCGAACGGCTATTCGCTGGTGCGCAAGATCCTGGAAGTGGCCCAGCCCGACCTGAGCGCCGATTTCCACGGCCGCCCGCTGGCCGATGTGCTGCTGGCGCCGACTCGCATCTATGTCAAGCCGCTGCTGGCCTTGATGGAAAAAATGCCTGTGCATGGCATGGTTCACATTACCGGTGGCGGACTGGTCGAGAACATCCCGCGCGTGCTGCAACCCAATCTGACGGCGGTGCTGCAGCGCGACAGCTGGACCATGCCGCCGCTGTTCACCTGGCTGCAGCAGCATGGTGGCGTGGCGGATGATGAAATGCATCGCGTCTTCAACTGCGGCATCGGCATGACGGTGATCGTGTCCAAAGACAATGCAGACGCGGCCGAGGCCGAGCTCAAGCGCCTGGGTGAAACCGTTTATCGCATCGGCGCGATTCGCGAGCGCCAGGGCGACGAGCACCAGACCATCGTCGAGTAAGTCACCGCTCTTCTTGGCGGCGATGGTTGGATAGCCATCGCTGCGTCAAACTAGCCACACCTGCGCGCGCTGTGCATTGCACCTGCCCTGCGAGCGGGTGCGTGGCAGCCAACTTCTTGTCAGTCCTTCCCGACAGCTTCATGCTCCCCCAGCGTGCAGCCCCTTGGTGGCCGCGAGCGACGGGAGCCCTGTGGCCGACGATTACGACAGTCCCTGGAAAGAAGCGATCGAACGCTGCTTTGCAGCCTTCCTTGCCTTTTATTTCCCTGAGGTTCATGCGCAGATCGACTGGTCGCAGCCAGTCGAATTCCTTGAACAGGAATTGCGCTCGGTCTTGCAAGGCAGCGAACCTGACAAGTGCGTCGTCGACAAACTGGTGCGTGTCACACGTCTGGGCGGTCAGCATGAATGGGTCGTCGTGCATCTGGAGATACAAGGCCAGCAGCAGGCGGCGTTTGCCGAGCGAATGTTCGTCTATCACTACCGGCTGTACGAACGCTATCGGCAGCCGCTCGCGAGTCTGGCAGTACTCGCTGACGATAGCGTGAACTGGCGGCCGGAGTCCTTCGCGTATGAAGTCTTTGGCTGTCAGCTCGGTTTGCGATTTCCGGTTGCCAAGTTGCTGGACTGGTCGGGCAGTGATGCAAGGCTGGCTGATAGTCGAAATCCATTCGCGATCATTACGCGCGCGCATTTGGCGACACGGGATACGCGCAATGATCCTGACGCACGTGAGCAAGCCAAAGTCGGTCTGGTGCGGGATTTGTTTCGGATGGGGCTGGATCGACGACGGGTAGCTGAACTGTTTCGCGTGATCGATTGGATGCTGAGGCTTCCCAAAGAGCGTGAACTGCAATTCATGAAGAATCTGACGAATGTGAAGGAGGATACGGCGATGCGATACCTGAGTTCAATCGAGCGCTTTGCGATGGAAGAGGGGATGCAGCAAGGCCTCACGCAAGGCTTGCTACAAGGCCAGGCGAAGGCACTGTTGAGGCTAATGACCAGCCGGTTCGGCATCTTGCCGACATGGGTGCAGCAAAGAATCGCAAGTGCGACCAATGCAGACCTTGATGGCTGGCTTGAAGCAGTTCTGAGTGCCGAATCCATTGAGGACGTATTCAGCTCCGAGCCTCGTCATTAATGGATCCCGCCTGCGACGAACAATGTTCATCGCAGGCGGGCGCCTGATTCAGAGTACCCGAAAGACTTCCCAGCGCGAGGTGCCAGACACCACAAAGGGTTCGAGGTCTTTGCTCCATTGTGCATGTTCTGGAATCGTCGCCAGTTTCGCCCACGCACGATCAATTTCTGCCAGATCGGGCACTTCCCATTCATGAATCACGGTGGCTTCAAGAGCCCCGATCGAGCCGGTTAACATGCGACCCGTCTTGATCCCGATCTTGGGGCCAATGGTTTGCTCCCATTCCTTCATTTTTTCGATGACTTTTTGCTTGTGTCCGAAGCGGGCATCGATTTGCCATTTGGCGATCATCATGGTTTTGTCCCCCCAGTAATTTTATTAATCCAGCGACCCATTGATCGCTTACTTACGGTAGTCGCCGTGCCGCTGCGGGCGTTGATCTATCTCTAATGAGTCGCCCGGTGCTACATTCAGCATTCCAGGTCAGGGGGCGCCGCACGCCGGCGAACTTCTTGAAATTTCGTTGTCGTAGCATTGACCGGTAAAGTGAAAGCCTTTCTTGAGCAGGCATCGTTCGAATTCGTAGAATCGTCGTGCGTAAGCATCGTTTTCCGATTCTCCGGGACGTCGCATCGCCTTCAACTCGCTTGGAGGAAAAAGGGGGGCGTGTGAAGAAGGGCCTCCTCCACATTCTTTCGACGCTTGATAGCGATCTTCCTCGCTGGCGCCTGCTTTTTTCCATTTGAAAATATATGGCGTGGGGTTTGCCAATTTTTCGTAGGCCTCGCCGGTGACAAGAAAACATCCATTCGGGCAGCAGCCCGACAGAACTGTCACGATGAGTATCAGTAAGCCATTGCGTAAATGGTGTCTCATGGGGCATTTTTCAGAAGGATGGAAATCGCGGACCATACGGCGGGAGGTAATAGTTCAGCCATCGCAAATGGGGCCGAGGGAACGACGGCCACCGCCGAAAGCCTGTCGGCCGTGTCGCGTTCTTGTTGGGTCATGCCTTGCTTGAGATTCCCACGGCTGTCATACAAGCCAAGCAGTTTCCCGCTGACGTAGTCATGCGTGCCAGCAAAAGCTTCGATGAGGTGATCTTGCCAACTTCCAGCTTCGTAAGGAATGCCGAACAACGTCCCTTTGACGCCTTGAACGCCGCCGGTGATGCCGCGCATTTTCTGTCCCTCATCTGATTCCAGAAAAGCTTGCAACGTGGACTTTGCTGCGACCGGATCAAATTGCACTCGGCCATCCGCATCGAGGATGAACTGAATTTTTCCATTTGCATCAAGGATTGGAGCGCCCGCTTCAGTGGCGACAATTTTGCAGCGATAGTATTGCTTACCGCACAGAGTATCTTCATCAATTCTGGTTCCACCAAGCTTTTCCCCATCATTTCTGACGCCAGTACTGTTGCCGCTCGTGTTTGAGATTGTTGTTACGCCATCGGTGATGCCTTTGAATCTTTCAGAATCTTCAATCATTAATACCCGCATATTTTCCGCCGCTGATGAAAGCGCTTCTTTGGTTGTCACTGCCCCGCCATATCCGATAGCGGTGCCAATCAATATATTAATCACCTGTCCTGAGCGACGAACCATCGCGAGCTCTTCGTTCAGTCGTTGCTTTTCCATTTCATCGCGGCTTTCGTCAATCTTTCTTTTCAAGGTTTTGCTGTTTGTGTCCACGAAGTCATCTACCAACTTGTAGGCTTGCCCGCTGAATTCCTGCGAAATCGTCACCTGCGCATTGATTTTCTTTGCTACGCGCTCCGCATCAAAAATCTTGTTCAATCCAGTCGGTGCGTCGCCGGTTCGCACTTCGGAGTTCCCGGCGATGCCGCTGATGCCGGCAGTCGTCACGCTGCGCTGATGCCCGCTATCACTGCCCAGTCCGGCGTTATTTCCTTTGGGTGCGTACTTGCCTTGTGGATTGGGGCCGACACCGATGCCAACGCCAGTCGCCCGGGCGTCGTAATCGGCCAGATTGTTCAGGTCCGACATGGCTAATTCAGCCGAGGAGAAATGGTTGGTTCTGGCGTTGACGGCCGCATCGGTGCTTGCAATGGCCGCCCCTTGCAATTCGGCTTTGCCGGTCACCTGTACCTGGAAGCCGCCATCACCTGCCTGAAGTCCGCTGGCCTCATTAGTGCTCAGGTAGTTGCTGTGAATGGCGGACTTCGACGCGTTGAATTGCGCAGACGGACTGCCGCCACCCGTCAGGGGCAAGGTGAAGCTGCCGCCGAGCGACTGCTGGTGGCTTTCATACCGGCTGCTGTCTTGCAGGCTCTGAATCAACAAGTCGCCCCCTATACGCGCATCGATCGTCGGTGCTTTGACGATCGCTCCTTTCACCCGGCTATCGCCTTTACTGCGCAATGACGCACGCCGGCCTGCGGTGACTTCCGTATTTGTCCACGAGCCCTCATCGCCGGCTGCCTTGCCCTTGGCCTTGCCGGCGTTGGCGATGATCCCCAGGCCCATGCCCTCCTTGCCCAGGCTGGCGGCCAAGCCGATGCCTGCGCTGCTGCTATGACTGCTCATCGACTGGGTGTCGGTGTTGATTTGTGCTTCAAGGACCAGTTCGCCATCGGATTTCAACGCGACGGTGTCAGCAGCGACTATCTGGCTCCCGGTCAACGCCAGCCTCGAATCTGGCCGACCTTTTGCGCGAATTTCCACGTTGCCGCCTGCGGCCACGAACGAGGGCGCAACGCGGGTCGCGTGCTCTGTGGCGGTCGACTCGGACTTGCTGCTGCCTAAGGTGACAGCCAGCGTCACGCCACCGCCATGGGTCGGGTCCTTGGCCACTTGTTTGGCTGTATCGGCAACGGTCAGGCCCGCCGCCGCAGCGGCCAGCATCTGCGCCCGGCTGCTGTGCGTTGCCTTGCTGGCGTTGTTGAGGCTTTCCAGCGACCGGCCGGCATCGATGAGCGGGTTTGACAAGGTGATCGACAAGCCGCTCTGGCTGAACGACGACGCTTGCTTTGAATCGGAGGTGTCGGTGCCGCCGGCGATATCGATGTTGCCGGCCTTGATGGCAGCCGAGCCTGTCGGTGCGATGACCTTGCTTGCCTGCTGGCGGTAGCTGTCGCCGGCGTCAATGCGGACATCGCCTGCCAGCGTGCCGACCTGGCTGCCGCGTTGGCGGGTGCTGCGCCCTTCGCTGGTGTGTTGCTGCTGCTGGCTGCCTATGCCGATCGACAGGCCGGGGCCGGACAGCAAACCGGATCGGGTGTCGCGACTGAAACTCTCGCGGCGAGCGGTTTCCGTGGCCGCCGTGAGGTCGATGTCGCGCCCGGCCTGCAAGTGCAGGGCCCGGTCGCCGCTGACATCGCTGCCGGCGACTTTCAGGTCCCGACCGGCGCTGAGCGTGACCGTGCTGCCGCTGACGGTGCTGGCCAGCGCCTCGGTGCGCTCGCTGACGGTACGGCGCGTGCTGGTTGTCGAGCCGAACAATCCGCTGTGACGGAATTGCGTGCCTTGCGCGAAGGAGACGCCGGCTTCGCCGGCAGTAATCTCGAGGTCGCGGCCGGCCGACAAGGTGGTGCTGCTGCCTGATTCGATATGGGCGGCGCGCGCGGCAAGGTCCTGGCCGGCGCCCAGAACGACGGCGCCCCTGGCCTCGATGACGGTGCCGGTCTCCATGCGCTGTGATTCGCGCAGATGGTTGGCCGACTGGCGTGCCGAGGCAGTCGTTGACGACTGGGTCGCCACCGTGCCCAGCACCAGGTCCTGGCCGGCAATGACCGATACCTCGCCGCTGCCCGCTTGGCGCAGCTGTGCGGCATCAAGCACGATGTCGCGGCCAGCCAGCAGCTTCAGCCGGCCATCGCCGGCCACATGCAAGCGCGCGACGCGATCGATGCCGGTACGCGAAGACTCGCTCGTGGCCGCAGGCGTTGCAGTGGGCATTGCCGCGTGGCTTGCCGGGGGTTTGACCAGAGGATTTGCTGCCGGCTGGGTGCTGTCGCGACTGGTGCTGCCGACGACGATGTCGCCGCCGGCCAGCAGCTGCTGGTCATGGCGGGTGAGCACTGTGCCGCCTCGGATATCGATGTCCTCGCTGGCCACCAGCAAGGCAGTGTCGCCGGCCACGGCGCCGCTGTTGCGGATCACTCGGGCGCTCAGCTGTACGCCGTCGGCGCCGGCGATCGTGCCCGCATTGTCGAGCGCATCGCTGACGGCCATCGTGATGCGTCGTGCCGAGATCAGCGCGCCTCCGCCTGCCGAGTCGACGTCGAGATCGCCGGTGCGGGGCAACAGGTAGACGCGCGGCACCAGGGCCGCGATCTTGCGTTCCGGCTGGCCCTCGCTGGCCGGCAGGGTGATCTCTTGCTCGACCAGCCAGACCATGTCAGCCGTCAGTTGGTCGACCTGTGCTGCGCTCAAGGCGATGCCCGGCGTCAGCTGCAATTCCCTGGCCTGATGGACGCCGCTCTTCATCAGCGCGGCAAACTGGGCCTCATCATTGGCTTGGCCCGGCAAATAGCGGCGCCCGGTCAGCTGGGCAATCTGTTCGCGCACGAGGCGTTGCTCGATATAGCCATCGCCGATCCGCTTTTGCATCCGCTCCGGATCGACGGCGAGCTGGTTCAGCATCGCATCCGAGCTCAGCCATTGCCGATAGACCGTGAAGCGCGGATCCGTAACGAACAGCGGGCCGGCCGACAGATTGGACCGTAACAGGCTGCTGCCGTCGGTCAGCAGGCGCCCGGCTGCGACATTGACAGCGACGTCCGCCGGCGGCAGCTGGCCGGCCTGTTCGCCGGTAGCGACCGTGACCGGCAGGCGCAGGCTGGTGAGCTGGTCGGCCGGCGCATACGGCAGCACCGGTCCCCAGACGCGGGTGTGGTAGTTGCGCAGCCAGCCGCGATAGGCCGAGCGAGAGTATTGGCTGGTGCCTGATTCATGCACGCGATGCGTGCCCATGGCGTCGATGTTGCGCAAGTTTTGAAGTTCGACGATGAGCTTGCCGCCGGCGATGATCTGGCTGCGATCATTGACCAGGTCGTCGCCGGCCAGTGTCATCTCGCCCCCGGCCGTGATCCGGCCCGGCGCGCTGCTCACCACGCGGCTCTGGTACTCGGAACGGTCGACTTCATATTGGGTCCAGCCACGGATATTGATGTTGCCAAAGCCTGCGTTGTAGGCACTGATGGCATCGTTCAACGCCGCCCGGCGCTGCGAACGGTTGGCAGTCCATTCATCGTAGGCTTGCACCGCCATTCCATGCGACTGCCTCGCCAATTGGTATTCGGCCATCGCGATCTCATAGCTTGCGTTCGCTTTCGTCCAGGCCAGTTTTTCTTCGGGGCTGGCGCTCGGTTCGTAGGGGGCTGGCTTGTCGACCGCAGGCGGCCGCGGCTCGGGGCCGGGCAAGGGCGGCGGCAAGTCCGGCGGTGCCAGCTTGAAATAGGCCCAGGCCGGATCGTCGCTCGGATAGGCGCTGCCCGGCGTGGAAGTGCAGTGTTCAACGCCGCCAGCCTCCGTGCAATCGATGCCATCGACATCGGGCAGCGGTGTCTGCCCCGGTATGCCCTCGGTAAGGCGGGTCTTGTCGGTGACCCATCGGTACTGGCCGGCGCGGCTCCACGGGGTCCAGACGAAGTGATCCTTCGTGTATTTTTCGCTTTGCCCATCCGGCTGCAGATAAGACTTTCGCACGCTCTCGCCGATTTGCTCCTCGCTGATCGTCACGCCCTGGTTCAGGTTCTGCAGCTGGCGGGTGTGCAGGCTCAGCTTGCCCAGCGCCTCGATGTTGGCGAAGCGGTTCAGCACGAGTTCGGCTTTGCCGGTGGCGTGGGCCTGGTCGTCCAGTTCGCGGCCGATGCGCAGGTCCGCGCCGGCGAACAGGGTCGCCTGGTCGGTGTTGGCTAGCAGGCGTGTGCCGATGTCGAGGTCGGCTGCTGCGGCAATGACGGGGCTGGCATCGGGATGTCCGGTATTGGCGATCCTGTCGGCCTGCAGCGCAAGCTGTTCGCCCAGCAGCTTGCCGTGCGCAGTGTTGTCGATCGCGGTCGCTCGTATCGTCAGGCGGCGGGCATCGATGCTGGCGCGGTTGTCGAGCTTGCCATCGATGGACACCGTCAGTGACTCAACGGCCGACCACTGGCCGGCATTGCGCACGCCCAGTCCGTGCGCGGTGCCGATCAGCCAGATGCGGTTCGCATACATGCCGCCGACGCTGGCCACGTCCAGCGCAAAGTAGGGCGGTACCGAGGGCAGCATCGTCGTGTTCGTCGGTTCTGTCGTTTCCGCGGCGGCGGTCAGTTCCAGCGTCAGCTCACGGGCCCAGATGCCGGCATTGACCCGGGCCGCCTGGGTCAGCAAGCTCAGCGCATCGACGCGGGAACCATCCAGGCCGCGTCCGGCAATCTCCAGTACGCCACTGCCGGCCGCATAGCCAGTCAGCTTGCCTTCCGTGATCTCTGGCCTGGCGGTCGCCAGCGTCACCCGCGACGCATGGATGAACCCGCAACCGGCGCAGCTGATGCCGGCCGGATTGGCAATGATGAGCTCGGCCTTGCCGCCGGCGATCTCGAGGTAGCCTCGCAACAGGGTCGGATCGCTGCTGCGGACTTCATTGACGATCAGCTTGGCCTCGCCCGCCACCAGCGCAGGGTTGGCCGCGACCCAGCCGGCCAGTGCCGTCTGCGACGCCTTGCGCCCGTTGTTGATGACAGCGCCCTGGGGGTCGATGTCGAACTGGCGAAACTGGTTGACCGACACGCCGCTGGCGCCGGGGCGCGTGATATCGATTTGCGGCAAGCCATTGGCGGTGCGCAGCAGCACCGGCCGCTGCTCGGTCGGGGCTGCCATGTTTGGCAGCAGCTGCGCCTGCGCGCCTGCCGCCACCAGCAGGGGCAGCGCTGCCATCAGGGCCGGCAGCAAGGCCAGCACCGGCTGGGTCAGCTGCATCGGCTGTATCGGCTGCATCGGGCCGGATGGTGGCGGGGACTTCGAGGACAGCGCAGGCCGGTGCAGTTGCGGTTGCGGTTGCATGGGAATCCCCTCTCAAAGTGACAGGCTGAACAGGAAGCCGGCCGTGGTATCGGCGGTGCGGAAACCATCGGGGCGATGGACAGGTCGGCCGGCGAATACATCCCAGCCCCAACGGCCAAGCGTGCCGCGCAGGCCCAGGACGGAGCCGACCAGGCGCTTGCCAACCAGGCGCTCGGTGGCACGGCCACCAATCTGGCCGGCATCGAAGCCCAGATACAGTTCGCTGTTGATCGCTCCCAGCGACAGGCCGAGGTCTTGCCGCAGCAGCCAGCCGTGGTCGCCGGTCAGCAGGGTTTCGCCATCGAAGCCGCGCACCGTGTAGCGGCTGCCGATGGCGAAGCGATCTTGCGGCGTCAGCGGGGTGCGGTTCCATTGCCCCCGCCAGCCCAGGCTGTAGCGCCAGCGCTGGCTGGCCAGCGCAAAGGGCAATGACAGCAACGCATCGGCACGCACGATCTCCATGCGTGATGTGCCTTCGCCAAAGCTTTCTTCGGGGGCGCGCAGGGCACCGAAGGCGCCGGTACCGCGGCGCCAGCCCAGGCTGAGGTCGAGGCTGCCGTCGGCGATCCGCTCGCGATGCCCGAGCATGGCCTCCCAGCCGGCGGTGCGGCGATGCTGGCCGGTCAGCTCGGCATCGTCGATGAAATTGCGCGATTCGCGCAGCCAGGCCTGCAGCGTGCCCACGGTCTTGCGGCTGCCGTCGCGATACAGCAGGCGTGAGAGCGTGATGTTTTGAGCGCTGCCCTCGCCGCTGTAATGAATGGGGCCGAGCAGGCCGGCCACCGATTGATGAAAACGGAACTCGCTGGCCGTGAAGGCCAGCAGCCAGGCGCGATACGGGACCGAGTAATGCAGCGTGCCCGAGCGGCTGCCGCGGGCGCCCGGCAGGCCGCCGCCCAGGGTGTCGCTGTAGCTGAGATAAAACAAGTCATTCAGCGTCCACCAGTGGTCATACGACAGCGTGACCGCACCCTGGTACTTGCCGGTCGCTTCGGTGCCGGCATCATCGACCGTCAGGTTGAGTCGGAACGGTGTTCTCTGGCGCCAGCTGACGACAACGTCGCTGTCGCCAGGCCGGGCATCGATAGCCTCGGCCGGCCGGATCTGCATGTCGGCATCGGCGGTCGGCAGGCGCTTGAAGTTTTCCAGTCCTTGCTCCAGCGCGCGCAGGTTCAGCAGGTCGCCTTCATCGACCGGCATGGCATTGCCGAGCCGGGCGCGCGGATCGCTGCCTTCGGCCAGCCGCAGCTGCCGCACGCGGCCCGGCACCACGGTCAGGGCCAGCGTGCCGGTGCTCAGGTCTTGCGGCTCGGCCAGCACGCGCGTGGTGACATAGCCGCGCGCCAGAATGGCCTGCTGCACGCGCTGCATCACGATGCCGATGCCCTGCGCGCCCAGGCAGCGCCCGATCGGCGATTCCCGTTCCCGACCCGCTGCCCGCAGCGCCCAGCCGAAGCGACCGGACAGCTCGCCTTGCAGCACGATGCGTTGGATGGGCTGGCAGGGCTGCTCCTGTTCCGGCAGGCGGTCGATCACTTGCGGAACGGGCGTCGATTGCACATGCGATGGCGGCTCATTTTGTTGCCGCAAGCGTTGTTCGCGCTGCTGCTGGCGCAATAGCAGCAGGTCAGGATCAATCAGCTGGGCAAGGGATGCCGGCGCATATATCGCCAGGGACAGCAGCAGGAAAAACAGCAGGAACAGCCGCAGAGACAGCCGCAGAGACAGCCGCAGAGACAGCCGCGGAGCCGGCAGCAGAGGCGGCACAATCGGGGCGAAACAAGACCGTGCCGGCACGTGCGCTGCACAGGGCGACAGAAGCTGCATGAAAGCTCCACCCGGGAATCAGACAGGGGGTGGATTCTAGAAAGACGCCGAAAGCTTTGTCAGCGGATTCTTGCCGGTTGTTGCGTGAAAGTGATAGGGACGGTGCCCGGCCTCGGCGGGCAACCCGGTGCACGGCGCACGCCGACCTCATCGGACAGTCTGTCCGATGAGATCATCCGGCATCGACCAGGGTGAATCGAGCCGCTTACTGCGGATTGGCGCGTGGCTCGGCCTGGGCGACTGTTTGCAGCACCGCTCGCGGTTCATTGCGGGCGACATTGGCCGGCGGCGCCACGCGCACCGGCTGGTTCGCCTGGCTGGCCGAGGACAGCACATGGCCCGTCGCGTCACCGGCGGCATTCCACAGCGGATCGGCGATGCCCTCGAAGACCGACTTGAGCTGCTTGCCCCAGGTCGAGCGGATCATCTGGAAGTACTGGTTTTTTTCATCGATGGTCACGAAGCGGTTCACCGCCAGCGAACCGGATTCATAGACCAGCAGGTCGAGCGGGAAGCCCACCGAGATATTCGATTTCAGCGTCGAGTCCATCGAGATCAGCGCGCATTTCGCCCCTTCGTCGAGGGGGGTGGCCGGCGAGATCACGCGATCAATGATGGGCTTGCCATACTTGGCCTCGCCGATCTGGAAATACGGGTTCTCGTCATGCGATTCGATGAAATTGCCGGCCGAGTACATCTGGAACAGCCGGCAGCGCTCGCCGCGGATCTGGCCACCGAAGATCAGGCTGACATTGAAGTCGATGCCTGATTCTTCCAGTGCCTTGGCCTCGCGCCGGTGCACGGCGCGGATCGAGTCGCCAACGATCTGTGCGGCCTCGTACATGGTCGATGCAGTCCAGATGCTGGTGCCTTCCGGCGTCAGGTATTCGGCGACGGTCTGGCGAATACTTTGCGAGATTGACAGATTGCCGGCGGTCATCAGCACCATCATGCGATCGCCCGGGTTGTCGAACACGGACAGCTTGCGGAAAGTGCCAATGTGGTCGACGCCGGCGTTGGTGCGGGAATCAGACAGGAACACGAGGCCTGCATTCAGGCGCATCGCAACACAGTAAGTCATGTCGGGTATCCAGTGCGGGAAAAGCGGATTTTAACTGAGGCGGTCCCTTCCCTGTCGGTCCGGCCCATCCTGCTCATGCCGCCTGCTTCAATGCAGCCTCGCGCCGGCTTTGGCTTTGGCTTTGGCTTTGACTTTGGCCCTGGCCCTGCTCCGTCGAAGGCGCCGGCAGCAGCGGCAGCAGGAAGTCCTGGCTGACGCGGTTGCCCAAGTCGAACACCTGCTGCAGGAATTCGGTCAGGTAGTCATGCAGGCCGCGCTGCATGATGTCGTCGATGCTGTTGAAGCGCAGGTTCGCATGCAGGCGGCCGGCGAAGCGCTCGGTCTCGCGCGATACCTCATTGCGCACCTGCTCGAGGTTGTTGACGACTTCGGTCAGGCAAGCCATCAGCGAGCGCGGCATGTCGCCGCGCAAGATCAGCAGCTCGGCCACACGCTCGGGCGTGATCACGTCGCGGTAAGCCTTGCGGTAGGTCTCGAAAGCCGATACCGAGCGCAGCACGTCGGCCCAGTGGTAATAATCCATCTCGGTGGCGGCCAGCAGTTCGCGGTCGGCGCCGTGGAATTTCACGTCCAGCAGGCGCGCGGTATTGTCCGCCCGCTCGAGGAAGGTGCCCAGGCGAATGAAGTAGAAGGCCTCGTCCTTGAGCATGGTGCCGATGGTCACCCCTCGCGACAGGTGCGAGCGATGCTTGACCCATTCGAAAAATTCGCTCGGGTCGCGCTCCACCACGCCGTCCTGCAGCAGGTGATTCATGTCCAGCCAGGTCGTGTTCTGCGTCTCCCATACCTCGGTGGTGAGGGCGCCGCGCACGGCGCGCGCATTCTCGCGCGCGCTGGTCAGGCAGGAAGCGATGGACGACGGGTTGCCCGGGTCGCGCACCATGAAGTCGAGCACGTCCTTGCGGGTCAGCAGGCCGTAGCGTGCGTCAAAAGCCGGTTGCAGTTCGGAGATGCCGAGCACGGCGCGCCAGCCTTGTTCGGCGGCCTCGGCGGATTGCGGCAGCAGCTGGGTCTGGATGTTCACGTCCAGCATGCGCGCGGTATTTTCGGCCCGTTCGGTATAGCGGGCCATCCAGTACAGGTGATCGGCGGTACGGCTCAGCATAGAGACTCCGTTGGTTTATTTTTCCAGCACCCAGGTGTCCTTGGTGCCGCCCCCCTGCGAGGAGTTGACCACCAGCGAACCTTCCTTCAGGGCCACGCGCGTCAGGCCGCCCGGCACCATGCTGACGGTTTTGCCCGACAAGACGAAAGGCCGCAGGTCGATGTGGCGCGGCGCGATACCGGATTCCACATAGGTCGGGCAGGCCGACAGCGCCAGCGTCGGCTGCGCGATATAGCCTTCCGGCCGGGCGATCACGCGCTGGCGGAATTCCTCGATCTCGGCCTGCGTCGCGGCAGGCCCGACCAGCATGCCGTAGCCGCCGGCACCATGCACTTCCTTCACGACCAGCTTGGGCAGGTTGGCCAGCGTGTACTCGAGGTCTGCCTTCTTCCGGCACTGGTAAGTCGGCACATTGTTGAGGATGGGCTCTTCGGAGAGGTAGAAGCGGATCATCTCCGGTACATACGGATAGATCGACTTGTCGTCCGCCACGCCGGTGCCGACCGCATTGGCCAGCGTTACCCGGCCGCCGTGGTAGGCCGACAGCAGGCCCGGCACACCGAGCGAGGAATCGGCCCGGAAGGCCTGCGGGTCGAGGAAATCGTCGTCGACGCGGCGATAGATCACGTCCACCCGCTGCGGGCCGCGCGTGGTGCGCATGTACACATAGCCTTCGTCGACGAACATGTCCTTGCCTTCGACCAGTTCCACCCCCATCTGCTGGGCCAGGAAAGCGTGCTCGAAGTAGGCCGAGTTGTACATGCCCGGCGTCATGACGACCACCGTCGGGTCGTCCACGCCCTGGGGTGCGACCGAGCGCAACATGTCCAGCAACAGATCAGGGTAGTGCGCCACCGGCGCCACCTTGTGGCGCGCAAACAGCTCGGGGAACAGCCGCATCATCATCTTGCGGTCTTCCAGCATGTAGGAGACGCCCGAGGGCACGCGCAGGTTGTCTTCCAGCACGTAGAACTCGCCTTCGCCGGCACGTACGATGTCGACGCCGGCAATGTGCGCATAGATATCGGAGGCCACCGCAATGTCCTGCATCTCGGGCCGGTACTGCGCATTGTTGAACACCTGCTCGGGCGGGATGATGCCGGCCTTGACGATGTGCTGCGCGTGATAGATGTCGTGGATGAACAGGTTCAGCGCCTGCACCCTTTGCTTCAGGCCTTTCTGCAGCATTGCCCATTCAGCCGCCGGGATGATGCGCGGGATGATGTC
>JACCDT010158406.1_pt1 | contig 17340 bp, 16 predicted proteins | sample 7446291 | NCBI WGS metagenome assembly JACCDT01 (sample SAMN15323446, study PRJNA562643) | freshwater metagenome | isolation source: river surface water | place: USA:Blue River Watershed | collected 2017-08-17 | reverse complement strand
TTCTCAAGCTTTGCCTGCGATCCGAGGATCATTAAGAGGAACTTCTCATTGGGATTATTAGAAAATGTTTGCCCAAATGTCCGTATTTGAAGTAGCTTACCTGCATCCATGAGATCCACTATCTTTCCCAAGTCACCGGCATTTCTGCTAATTCGATCAGGTGCCCAAGTTAATATCGCATTGAATTTCTCTTGTCTGAGCTCTTCGATTATTTCATTGAACACGGGTCGTTGCCCTGTCTCTTTGGCAGAGTGGGACTCTCTTTTCATTGCCACAATCTCAAGGCCTTCTCTTTCTGCGAGCTGTAACATTTCCTTGATCTGTGAATCTATTGAAAGGACTTGTCTTTCTTCTGATTCCGTCGATTTACGGGCATAGAGGCAATATCGTGCTTTTATTGGCGTTTGGACTACTTGGGTCATTTCGTAGCCAATTGGTGCTGTTGTTTTCATACAGCTACATTGATGACGCAACTCGCCCTAGGAGTCCAGAGCGTCCCGAGTGGTAGGTGTTGGTAACTCAAAAATCAGTTTTTCTCCTTATTGTCTGAATACCGCTCAAATATCGTCTCTCGTAATTCATGTGTATCGCCGTGACTCAGAAGTCCAGCATAGGAACTTAGTGATTCCTTTTTTGGGTTTTGATTTAAATTTCTGAACATTCTCTTTTTTGTTGATGTCCTCGGTACGCGATGATGCGGAAAATGCACCCAACCAAGAAAGTCCACGCACGAAGCGAATGTTTTTATAAATACCTTATCGGGATGCAGAGAAAGCTTGAGCCTTGTCTCTAAAAATGCAGAGATTTTTGGCAAGACACTTTCTAAATATTTTTTGTCTTTATGCAGGATAACAAAATCATCCGCATATCTGACGCAGTATTTAATTTTCAAATCTCGCTTGAGAAAGTGATCAAACTCATTCATATAAATGTTTACTAGTAGCTGGCTCGTCAAATTGCCAAGAGGGAGACCGACACCGTGTTTGTCTTTGGTATTAAAACTGCCGACTATTTCTCTGAAAAGCCGTATCACATCTTCATCTCCCATCCTGAGTTTCAAAATATCTTCCAAAATTCTGTGATCAATGTTTGCAAAAAACTTTCTGATATCGCACTTTAACACCCACACCGTTTGGGTATGATTTTTAGAAACTTTGCGCGCATAGTCTCGGAATCTATCAAGCGCACGGTGCGTGCCTTTGCCACGACGACATGAGTATGAATCAAAAATAAATTTAGGATCAAAATATGGATACAAAATTCTATAAATAGCATGGTGAAGTAACCGATCACGAACACTCGCCTTATGAATATCGCGCGGCTTAGGATCGTTGATACGAAAAGCTTTGTATGGACCGTGATGGTAGGTCTTATCAACGAGTTCACGATGAAGGGCAAGTATATTATCGGTCAGATGCACTGAAAATTGGGCTACATCTTTACGGCTCCGTTTTCCATGGAGGAATTCTCGCCATGCGACGAGTAAGTTTTCGACAGAAATGATATTATTGTAGATATGAACCGAGCTACTAATCTCCCCCCCCCCCCGACTTTCGCACACCAACAACGCCTCGATTCTCAACAGGATTAAAGAGGGCTATTTGATTTGGGTTAATATTGTTCCGCATATTGCTAAAGGGGCACGCTATACAATTGGCTCACGAATTGAGAACAAGTTTCTCGATCTGCTTGAATTGTCATACATTGCCTATTTTATAGAAAAAGATAAGAAAGAGGAGAAAATTAATGAGTGTATTTTGGTGTTAGACACACTAAAGTTTCTTGTTTCTGTTGCATGGGAGGGCAAGCTTATTTCAAACGCTCACTGTGAGAGCGTTGCATTGAAACTCGAAGAAGTTGGCAAGATGTTTGGCGGTTGGAAGAAAAATCTTGCCAACCCTGAAAAGAAAAACCGCGACATGTAACATGAGGTCGCGGAAAAGAAAATAGTTTCGGAGACGGAACACGAACTTATTGTCCGGATTCCACGTGTTGTCGGGTTTCGCCCAATTGTTGTTCAGCCACAAACCGTCATCGTTGCGTTCGAGGTTGAAGACGTTCGGGTTGCCGTCGGAGTCAGCGTTTGTGCGGCACGCCATCCATCTCACCGCCGACTTAAGCGCACATGATATGCCAGAAGCCGTGCTGTATCGTTATGCGTGATCGAAAATCAACCAGCGCGTCGCACCAAGTTTTTTCTTTTTAAAGACCTCAATGCACATCCTCCGCGAAAAGCCGTAACCGTTCGCGCTCTCAATCTACATGAAGTAAATTGGTCTTGAAAAACCGTAGCCGTTCAATGAAACCAATCTGAAAATAGTATACCAAAAACCTCTTTATTTCGCAGTAATTTATGCTATAATGCGAACCATATATGGAAAAACATCCGCTCCATCTTAAAAGCCCAGAACTCCAAACCTCTCCCGAGGTAAATCGGGCAGTTGTGCGAGAGGAGCGACACACTGGCGAAAAAATGCCGAACGATCCTGCCGAGCGTATCGAGGCATACATGGATCGCTTGGAGAATGTTTTTCTTAACCCTGACGAAAAGAAACGCGAACGCAATCTCGAAATGTTTCGCGATAAAATATATGATGCGTTCATCATAAAGAAGGAGAATTTTCCTGAATCATATTTTGAATTACAGAAACGCATCGCCCGCGAGCGCGGACAAGCAGTAGAGGAAATTCCTGACAATGTCCGTGAACAAATGATGGATGTTGCTATTGAAGATCAGCGGGCATCGCTTGATGCGTGGATGGAGTACCTTACTTCAGACGATGCTATGTACCCAGCGTGGTTCAAGTACTTCGTTTGGAAAAATATCACTAAACTTTCACAGTTCGACAAGGAGCGTGGCGAGTTCAAAAAGCGTACCGATAGTACTGTTGCACCATACCCCGATATCTACCGCGAGCCGTTGGCACAGATTGCTGATATTTATCTCAAGGTAAAAGAAGACAATAAGAATCTCAAAGAGCCTGAAATCCGCGAAGCCTTTTCTCAAAAGTTTCCGAGCTTATACGCCGAACTCATTTCAAAATCTCTCGCCGCTTCAATGGAGAACCGCGAGGAAGTTAAAGGTGAATGGAAAAAATATCAACAAGGACAGAGCGGCGATGCCGAACAATTATTTGAGTCACTTGAAGGAAAAGGAACTGGTTGGTGTACTGCCGGTAAATCGACAGCAGAAACACAAATAGAGAATGGCGACTTTTATGTTTATTACACGAATGATTCAAACGGCGAACCAACCCAACCTCGTCTTGCGATCCGCATGGAGGGCGACAATAGAATCGGCGAAGTGAGAGGTATTCTTCCGCATCAGGGCGTAGAGCCAATTATGCAGGAAGCACTTGATGCAAAACTCCAAGACTTTGGTGGTGAGGCTGATGCGTACCGCAAGAAAAGCGGAGATATGAAAATACTGACCGCTCTCGACCAGAAGCGTGAACAGGATGAACCCTTTACCAAAGACGATTTAGTATTCCTCTACGAAATCAATTCATCAATTGAAGGGTTCGGTTATCAGACAGACCCTCGTATCGCTGAACTACGCAAAGGGCGAAACACCGAGGAAGACATGCTTGTTATTTTTGAGTGTACAAAAGAAGATATTGCTCACGTGCCAAGTCAGATCACAAAAGACACCAAAGCCTATGTCGGACAGCTTGAACCAGGCATATTCCAAAAATTGCCGGAAGGTCTTGAACATGTCTACACTTCATTCCCTGAAAAGAAAATCCGCAGAGAAAGCGTAGAGATCGGAGGCAAGACTACTGAACAGTTAATTGCTGAAATGGAAGCGGCTCACATAAATATTTCTGATTACGCAAAGTCTATGATGAAAAATCGCGACTTCATTCCCGGAAAGACTCGCGAAGAAGCAACACTCATCCGTCTTACTGTCGCTGACCTCGGATTCAAGACAAGCGCTACCACTGACCAAATTTACGAACGCGCACAAACGCTTGGCTTGGAGTTGTGTCCTCCTGATACTGGTCCTAACTATCGTCTTAAATACAAAGATCAACCTCTCAATGAATGGGTACGTATTGGTATGAAGCAAATCGCTGACTCCGACGGCTGCCCGTACGTCTTCCGCCTCGAGCGCGACGTTGGCGGTTTGTGGCTGCGCCGCAGTTGGGCGAAGCCCGTCAGCACGTGGTATCCGGACGAGGAGTTCGTGTTCCGTCTCCGCAAGTCTGAATCTTAGACCTGTTGTCTCTTTGTATTTTTCTGATTCTTTGACTCTTGGGTTCTTTGACCCTTTGGCATTTACTCGCGAAGCGAGTCCGCTCAATTTTTTATAGAGGTGAAAACGGATCAAAATTACGGATCTCTTTTTCGAGCTTATCCATTTCTTTCATCATTCGCATCATGATTTTAATTGATCGCTTTTTCTTCTGCTCTCCATGAAGGCCGAGCAAATATTCCGCATCCTCATCAGGCAAGAAAGAAGCCAGTGAAATATATGAAGCGCACAAAAGCTGAATGCGCTCCTTTATGGCTCGCTTCAGATTCGACTTAGATTCCGGTAAGTCAGAGGCTTTGTTGAAAGCATAACTTACCTCGGATTCCTCATATTTGAAATGCTGGCTGGCCTTGATAACGGCCTCAATATCGTCCACATACTATTAAATGACGCGAAGCACTCGCAAAGTCCAGACTGTTGGTAAACACCTCTAAATAAGCCTTTATTTAGAGGTGTTTTTATGTTAGAGTTCATTTGTACCCCATAGTGTTTATATATTTAGTGCTTCGTCCCCGAAAGGACTGTTTTCTCTTACCTGTTATAGGCAAAGAGGGGCAGTCCGAGTTCCATAACAGGAACCTTTCGGGGTAGCACCATTATGGGGTACAGGCTCGGCTGTCCCTCTTTGCCGTTTCTATACAAACCAAATATGGATAGCCGAGACATAGAACTGTACCCCTATGTCTCAAACAGAAAAAGAGCTACGCGCTCAAATTTCAGATTTACAATCTGAAATAAAAAAATTAAAGAATCGCAAAAAATACGGACTCGTCTGGGAAGATAAACCAGAGGATGTCGTTTTGCAATGCGAGACGAATATTCCTCTTCTTAAAGAAGTTAAAAGTAGAAAGTTAGTTTCTGATAATTCACTCCCGACGAACATTCTAATCGAGGGAGATAATTACCACTCGCTTTCTGTTTTGAACTATACGCATCGCGGCGCAGTCGATGTTATTTACGCGGATCCGCCATACAATACCGGCGCAACAGACTGGCGATACAACAATGACTATGTAGATAAGAACGACAATTTTCGCCATAGCAAGTGGATCTCTTTTATGGAAAAGAGGTTGCGTTTGGCTAAAAACTTGCTCAAAGAAAATGGCATAATTTGCGTCACGATTGATGATTATGAAATTTCAAGACTGATTCTCTTGATGGAAGAAATTTTTGGAGAATTCAATCATTTAGGAACTGTGCCTATCAGAAACAATCCAGCGGGCAGATCTACAACAAAAGGAATATCTATTACCCACGAATATGCCGTCTTTTTTGGAAAAACAGAATCCGCTTTTGTGTCCAGACTTGATAGAAACCAGTCTCAAATTGACCGATATGATGAAAAAGACGCGAATGGTGCTTTTGAATGGGTTAACTTCCGCAAGCCCGGAAGTATGCGAGAAGAGTCTCCAAAAATGTACTACCCGATCTTTGCAACCAAAGATTCAATTAGGTTGCCTAAATTAACATGGGACGACAATTTAGAAGATTACCAATTATTAGAAAAGCCTAAAAAGGGAGAGGAAATAATCTATCCAATTGATGATGACGGCAAGCAAAGACGTTGGCGTTGGGGTATTGAAAGATTCATGAATGAACAGGATGAATTTCAATCTCGTATACAAAAAAGCAAACTTCAGATTTATGTAAAGGGACGAATGAACGAAGATGGAATTTTGCCTATGACTTGGTGGGATAAGAAAGAATATTCTTCGACTGCTTACGGAACAAATCTATTAAAAGATATTTTCGCAGAACTTCAAATATTTTCTTATCCAAAATCTCTCTACGCAGTAATGGATAGTTTAAGAGTTATGAGTGACAAAAGAGATGCTGTTATTCTCGATTTTTTCGCTGGCTCTGGTACTACAGGTCATGCCGTTCTTGAACTCAATAAACAAGATGGTGGTAATCGTAAGTTTATTCTTTGTACGAATAATGAAAATAAGATCTGTGAAGAAGTTACATATGAGCGATTGAAACGCGTTATTAAAGGATATAAAAACAGAAAAGGAGTGAAAGTCGAGGGTCTTAGTGGGAATTTATCTTACTTTAAAACCGATATGGTAAACGTAGATAAGTTACATCGTATTTCTGATGAGGCAAAAATTAAAATTACTTATCAGGCTGGAGAGATGATCGCACTCCGAGAAAACACCTCAAATGAAGTCGATAAAAATGAGTGGTGGCAAATTTTTGAAGGTAACGGAAAGTTAACCGCTATCTATTTCACGGAAGATAAAACAAAACTTAAAGAAATTATAAAGATTCTTGAGAAGAAAAATCAGCCAACAACGCTGTATGTTTTTGGTTGGGGTAAGAATGAGTATAAGAATGATTATTCTACGAGGACTATCCGTGTCGAAGATATTCCCGAACCGATCCTTGAAGTTTATAAAGAAATTAACCGCATTTAATCTATGTTCGCACTTAAACCATTCCAAGAAACTGCAATCTCACAACTCAAGGAGAAATTCCTGACGCTTTGGAAACTTGGCGATCGTAATTTAAACCTGACTTTTAAATCTCCAACTGGATCGGGTAAGACAATTATGATGGCGCAGTTTCTCCGCGATATTGTTTCTGATCCACGCTTCCAGAATGCTGACGTTGGATTTCTGTGGATCACAAACTCAGACTCGCTTGCGATGCAATCCAAAGACAAACTTTTTTCATATTACGGCGGTGCAAGCGAAAATACGCTCCTTGATTTGAATGATCTCCGTGACGGTTGCATCCCTCGAAGCGGTGTCTTTTTCATAAACTGGCAGAAGTTGGTGTCTCGCGCGCAAACAAACCGTAAGCTCCGCACTGAGGGAGAATTGAATACTACTTTTGACGAATATCTTGAAGCTACACACTCGCAAGGTCGCGAAGTGGTACTTATCATCGACGAGGAACATATCGCCTCGTCCACGGTGCTTGCAAGCGACCTTATCCAGAATGTTATTAAGCCCCGAATTATTATCGGTGTTTCTGCTACCCCGCAAACAGTAGGCGTGACTGTAGACGTTAATCGTGCCGATGTTGTGCGTGAGGGGCTTATCAAAGAAAAGATTATTTTTCAGACAGAAGAAGATTTGGCTAAAAAAGAATTTGCGGGAATGGATCAGGACGATATTCTTTTGACTCTCGCATATAACAAACGAGCCGAGCTTGTGGCGTATTACAAAGAAATTGGTGTTGAAGTGAACCCTCTCGTATTGGTACAGCTTCCAAATGACGACAAAGCAAGTAAGGAGTCAGGTGGAGTAACAAAACAAGCTTTGATAACTGACTTTCTTAAATCAAAAGGTGTTTTTGAGCATGAGATTGCGGTGTGGCTTTCCGAAGATAAGATCAACCTTGAAGACATCGAGAGAAACAATTCGCCAGTATCATTTCTTCTTTTTAAACAAGCCGCCGCGACAGGCTGGGATTGTCCTCGCGCAAGTGTGCTTGTGATGTTCCGTGAGATTAAAAACCCAACTTTTGCTATTCAGACTGTTGGCCGTATTCTTCGTATGCCTCTAGGTTTTCATTTTCCAAAGCCAGAATTAAATCTAGGTTATCTTTATACCAACTACAAAAGAAACGAAGTCATCACGGGTTACTCTAAATCTACAGAACAAAACCGACCTGCCATTTACGGAAGTTACCGCAAGCAATCTGTTAAGCCTATTATGGTTGATTCCGTATTCATGAGTCGTACCGACTATAACGACCTTGGTGATTCTTTCCAAGACGTATTTCAAAAAGTAGCAGATAAGTATTTTGGAATCAATGAAAAAGAAACTAAGGTACTCAAGCGACTGAAAGACAAAGGTTTAGATATATCTGTAACAGTTACGAATGGACTAATCGTTAATGTGGAAATTGACGATTATGATAATTTCACAAAAGAGCTACTGGCAGAAGGTGGAAGCCACGATCAAGAAATGTCCCAGTATGATCTTGAACGCCTATACAACTTATTCTGCTTTAACCTTATTGCAAAGCAGACTGACGAAAACAAGAAATTTGCACCAGAGCGTTCATGGGGAAAGCTCAAGACCGCTCTTAATGTTTGGTTATTGAACAATACAGGAGAAACACGCCATGTTATTTACAACATTATCGTTAACGACCTGTTGAACCAAGCAAGCGTTCTCGCTCCTGTGATCGGTGATGCTCTTGCAGTCTATCGTCCAATCCGTGAACAAGAAGTAAATCGCAAATCTGAGCGCGCAAAACGAACGGAGCAAATTGAGATTCCTCGTGAGAGTCTTTTCTATACCGACCAGTACGAAGAAATGAGTGTGAAGAAATCGGCTATGGCTCCGTTTTATATCGAGAGAGATTACAAAGGCGAAGATAACGAAAAGGAATTCATTAAATTCCTAGAAGAGCACAAAGCTATTGAATGGTGGTACAAAAACGGTGATTCAGGAAGCGAATATTTCTCGCTTGCTTACTACAACCCTGACGAGAATAAAGAAAAACTCTTTTATCCTGATTGGATTTTTAAGACAAAAGACAAGGTTTGGATCGTAGACACCAAGAAAGGATCTACTGCTGAAATTGCCGATACTAAATACAAAGCCGAGGCGCTGCAAGAATGGCTCAAAGGTAAAAAGAATATAGCTGGTGGTATTGCTGTTCAAGACGGCCCGAATGGTTGGAAACTCAATTCAGGAAAGAAATATACTTACTCTCCGAGCTTGAACGGTTGGGATAATTTAAAGGATGTTATATGACCGAGCATGAAGACAAAACCAAATCACTAGAAATACTTGTAAATGCAACAAGAAGCAAGGTTGATTATTTACTCAATGCCGATAACGGACTTGATGCAAAAGCAGGAGTAATGATTCCACTAGAGGGAGCTATTCTCATTTTCTACATACAAAGTTTTCATCATATCCATGCTCTTCAAGTAATACCGATAATGATTCTGCTCTTTTCTGGATATTTCCTTTGGCAAACATTGAAAGTTAAAACATATAATACGGGCGTAGTGGATTTTTATAATGATCCAAAAGATTATCGTTCAATGAAAACTGAAACCCTTTTAGATCAATTACTCTCAGATTATCAAAAAGCGTTTGATGATAATTCAAAAGCTTTGGAAGGCAAGAACAAGGATTACAAACAAGCACTTACATTATTCCTAGTCGGTATATTGCTAATGATTTTTATCTAATATATGGCAAATAATAACTCTAAACCAGCGCCAAAACCCCAGCCAGCGCCACGACCAACACCAAGCCAAGGTCAGCCTGTTCAGAAAGGTGGTAAAGGAAAATAAAAAATTTACATTCCTAGCTTTTTAAACTCCTCAGAATATAAATTAGCAATTTCAGCTACACCGTCATCCTTCTCGGTATCAAACAAGAAACCACCCTCATTAATATCGGGAATGTAATGCGAAGATTTTTCCGTGTAGAGATATTCGGTTGCCGTATCTAGTAGCCTACTCATACTGTGGTTTAAAAGAGCAACTTCTTCTTTGTATGAATTAATGAAATGATCGTATTGATCGGTTATATCAATATCAAACTGAATGGAAAATCTTTCAGCTAGGTTCTTAAACTCGCAAAGTGTTTTGTAGCTTTTAACTGGATACGCATGCTTCTTCACAAAGAGATGCATATTTGCAGCTGGTAAAAGCATTTCAACCTGTCGCTTATATTCAGAAATAAAGAGCAGATTCTCTTTGCAAGCGAGCAAACTAGTGCCGGTTACAATCTCCAGCGTTTTCTTCATTCCCAGTATCTCTATCTCGACAGATCCTTTTTCTAGCTTCTTTGCATCAAACAAACTTTGAAAAACCTGCTCGGACTTTTTCAGTTCCGTGTACCAAGCTGTGAATAGCTCCTTATGATTCTTTTTAGTGTTTCCATTCCAGGTATTGAAACGCTCGCTCATAAAAATCGGTGAGTAGTCATTCACGAACAACCCTTCGTCTAGCCAACGAGATATTGCATCCTTAACCAAAGACTCCATGCTTATATTTTTGTTTTTTACATATTCCTCTAGTCCTGATAAGACTTTGCTTTCAAAATCACTATCGTCGTATTGAATATGTGCATCGTATGCCATCTTTTTGAAGATATCTTCTACGGGTAATTCACCAAAGAAGTGGTGGATCAAAAATCCATCTTTCTCTGATGTACTTTTCTTTATCTTCTTTGCTCCCTCGTAGTACATACCAGAGTAGATACGACCAATGATGAGATCTTTGTCTTGTTTGCTTAACTCAGTACCGTCCTTAAATCTCTCATAAAGAAATACCTCGTCCTCTAAATATCGTTTGTCGCAGTTAGCATATTCATCGAGCAGGAATAAATCATTTTGAATTTCCTTCGGTAGATTGTTGAAGGTGAAAATATGAAGCAGTTTTTGATACTCAAAATAAGTATGCTCAGTAAGAAACTGCATGCTTTCTTCTCTCGGGATATCCTTGAGAAATTCTTGCTCCGCTAACGCCTTAAGCAAGGTTGCATTGAAAACGAAACTATCAAGCACTCTTTGATTTCGCAACAGTGCTATTTCCGCTCTGTTTAAAAACATTTGAGCATCCATCTTCATGGTATTTTCTAAGCGAACAATACCCACATATCTGTTATATTCTTTTGCCTCGATTACTCTTGGGTTCCAGCTATCTATCAATACATACACTTCGGAGTCAGACAACATGCTTTCGCCAGTCTTTTCTTTGTGAATATCATTATGAACAAGCGTCTTCACTCGTTCAAAAGGCGTTATTGATGATCTTCTTAAAATGTTACTGAGATTTTTCATGAGTCTTTATTTTTTCTTAGTATGCTTTCCAAGAATTCAACCCGATCTTTAAGATCAGTGTTCGCAATGTTCTTTGAAAGCGTTGCTGTAAGACGAGCAATCACCGATGCCTGCTTGAGTGGTATTTCCTTATTCAACACCTTGTGAATGGTGTCCGAGAGAATACTATTTATTTCTTCTAAGTTAATCTTTTTCATACTAGTTGTTTTCTATAATCTCAAACCAAGCTCTCACTTCATGAGCTTTGCCGCTTTTGATGATGTTCTTATAGAGCGCAAAGATAACATTCGGAGTCAGCTTTCTTGCCCAAGAGTTGATGTCTTTGACTAGTCCATCTTTCTCAAGTCTCTTATTCCAATCCGTGAGCGTGCCGGTATCGACCTTGTATGTTTTCGAGAATTCAGCCTGAGTCTTTATGGCAAGCAGTTCAAACGCTGATTCCTCCTCAATACCAAATTTCTCAAGCGCTACTCTTGGCTGTCCCTTGAGAAACGAAGGAAAAGACTTCCAAAGAGCGTAAGTCTCGTAGACTTGCTTCTTGTATGGATCTTTTGAAAAGTCTTCTTCCATCATTTCATTAGAGCTTTATCGCTGTTTCGCCAGTGAGCTTTTCGAGTCTTTTGAGCGTAGTTTCTACATATGCTTCATCAAGCTCGATACCGACACACTTTCGACCTAAGTGTTCACAGGCAATAGCGGTTGAGCCACTTCCAAGGAATGGATCGTAAACAATGTCACCGACCTTTGTTGAGTTAGGGATGATTTTTCTGAGCAGTCCGATCGGTTTTTGTGTCGGGTGAAGTCTGGATTTGGTCGGTCGGGGGTGGTAGATAACATTTCTCGCTTTAGACCGTTCCATTCGATGCTTACCGAACCAACCGTATGCAATGAGTTCATACATCGACAAGTAATCCTTTCGGCTCATGACGGGCTGGTTCTTGAGCCAAATTATCATTTGGCTGTAGTAGAAACCAGCGGACTTCATGCCAGAGCGTAGGCTCGGGAACATCGGATCGGCATTGAAAATGTAGACCGCATTGTATTCTTCAAGATATGGAATAACCGCTCCCAAGTATTTGCGGGTAAACTCCCCATACTCTTCTTCGGTTTGGATATGATCGTTGGTTATAGCTTTATCTTCATCAGAGCTAAGTTTCAGAAAGCCTTTCTTATTCTCAACATACGCAACGCCGTATGGAGGATCAGTGACGACCGCTCGTATCTTATTGCTTCCTATGACCTTGCCGACAAATGCCTTGTCCAGCGAATCACCGCAAGCAATGATGTGATCGCCAACTTTGAATGTGTCTCTTTTATTTATTTTCATAGATTTTCTTTGCCTTAAGGTTGGTAAATTTCTCCCATCGGTCAATGACAATGGTTGCGAAGATGAGATCTTTCTCAACGCCACGCCATACGCGATGTAGTTCTTCGGCGGCAATTAGGTCACTACCGCTTCCTGCAAATCCGCTGTAGATGATATGCAGTGGAGAACTGCAACGCTTAAATGGTTTCTCGTTTAAGGTGACGGGTTTTTGCGTAGGGTGCTGGTACGACTGAGCGTTGTCCCTTTTCTCAATCCAGATATCTATCATGTCTAGGATTTCATCGTGTACTTGATTGCCAGTGGTTACTTCTTGGTTAAGGATCTCGTTGGTGTTATTCATTCCTGTATTGAGATATGGCTTGCCGAGCGTTCCGTATACACACGGCTCGTACACTTTATTAAAGGCAATCTTGTGAGTAGGGTTCTGGTTGTTCTTGATCCACATGCAGACACGCTTGGAATCTACCTTGTGTTTTGCATACAAGGTTTGAACCATCCAAAGATATGAGGAATCGCACCAATAGAAGAAGTGGGCATTTTTCTTGCTGATACTTTTTGCCACTTCCATGCTCTTGTCCAAGAAATCCATGTAGTCGCTGTCTTTCTTGGAGTCGTCCTTGCCTGAATACGAACCCTGGTATTTTTCCTTGTTTCCAACTCCTTTGGAATAGTCCAAGCCGATGTTGTATGGCGGGTCGCAGTACACAATGTCCGCCAAGTCTCCGTTCATGAGCTTCTGCACGAGTTCCTGATCCGTAGAATCGCCGACAAGTAGGCGATGTTTCCCAAGCTCCCAAATTTCTCCTGATTTTACTTTCGGCTTAATTGTTTCCTTGAGTGCTTTTTCAAGGTTAAAGTCATCCTCGACAAGGTCAACATCATCAAATAGGTTTTGTAATTCTTCATCTCCAAAACCGATATCAAGAAGCAGGCTCATATCAAACTCTTTGAGAAGTTCTTCATTCCACGAACCCGTGTTCTTGTTGAGACGAAGATTGAGTTCTCGCTCTTCCTCAAGCGTTAGCTCTCGGGAGGGTATCATGCACTCAATCTCTGCTATGCCGAGATCGGCATATACTTTGACTCGTTGTTCGCCACCAATAATAATATTGGTTCGGGAGCCAGTATTGAGGATCACTGGAACAACTGTTCCGAATTCCTTTATTGACCTTTCCAAGTCTCTTCGTTCGTTCTCGCTTAACTTGCGCGGATTGTATCCGTTTTTGATCAGGTCTTGCAGTTTGCGAGCAACTGCAGACCATATGATCTTTTCTTTTGCCATAGGGTTTTTAGAGAAGAGGATCTTATTAAACTCTTCTACTAACATTCGTCATTGAATGACAAAATGACAATTTCTTTTTACTTTCTATGACTGACTGATGAGATTATCTATAAAATAAAAGACTTTTTACCTATATAGTAAAAAGTCTTTTAAGCGTCATTCCAAATAAAATGACAATTCTAATATCGTTCACCTCTGAGAGAGAATTTGGTACGGTATCCATGCCATTTAGTGTAATGGGTTATTGGATCAGTATTCATACCAAAAAACTTTTTGAGAGCTTTATTGAGTTCATATTTAACATTTCTACCAAACCTTCTATCAAAATTATCTTTTGTCAGTGCACCTCCATTTTCTGCGATTGCTCTAAACAGTTCCCATTTTAAATTTGGTATATTTCTTTTTATATTCAAAAATCCCATATCTTTGTAATCAAATTTCATTGATTTCATTCTTGGGTAAGAAACTTGAACAATATGTCCATCTAAAAATTTAATATCCAAACTTCCCCATGTGGCATTTTTAGGGAGTAGATATTCAGCGACTACAACATCGCTTTGCCTGTTAGATTTGTAACCAGTTAGTTCGTGAATATTAGTTACTCTCACTTCACGAATTGGGTTTATCATTTCGGGAAGCAAATAATCATCTTCTTCTATCATCCTTGGAAGTGTTATGTGCGGAATTGAAGACCGAAGTCTTTCCATTGTCTCAAGTTGAGGTCTTACAGATTCAACGGCAGAATTTACCATTTCCATATTCTTTTCTAAAGCTTTCCTAAAAGGAGCTTCGGGTCCGAAATTCTTCTCATAGATTTCTCTGACTTTCTCAATAGATGAAGCCATATCCTTTGATGTGGGAGAGGAGTTCTGAGATGCTATTTGTGCTACTAATTCGCCGACTGTCATACCTTGTATTATACCAAAAATTGGCATTTGTTGGCATTTGGAATACCCGACTCACTTGCCTTAGCATCCATAGAGAAAAAGTGCTAAAATAGCCTTATAACACTTAAGACCGTGGGTACTTAACTCACATACACCGCAAAAATAAAAAAGTATCGGAGTGACCCAGATACATAATTTATGAAAACACCGGAATCAAAAAGCAATAATCCAATACAAGAATCTGCACCAAGAAGATTATTCTCTGGACTTTCCCCGATTATGGATCAAGTATTACTCAATGTAGAAAGTAGAAATTCATTAAGAGTTGGTAAAATTCTTTCTGTGGTAAACGGAGAACTTAGTATTAATGAAGCAAGTGCTGAATCAAGTACAAAAAGACTTGAAAATGGAATGTCTCAGATCGCTCTCGGTGCCATGCCATTTCGTAGAGAGAATGTAGACAGTTTCGGTTGGGGTGTTGATAGCGCTAAAGAGCAACTTCTTGTTAAATTAGCTCATGAATCTGCTCATGTTTTTCAAAATCAAGCTGGATACGAGCAAGCCCTCATTAATTTCTTAAATGGATCAAATGATATTGATGAAAAGTTTCATCCATATATAGAGCTGTATGCATTTCTTAACATTAAAGGTATTTGCAACGGTCTCGCGGGTATGGATGTTTACCACAGGCAAAATAGAGATACTGGTTTACTTAGTATGAATACCTTGGAAGATATGACTGAGTTTATCGGTGCCTATCTTATTAGTGATGATTATTTTAATTTTAGGTTAGAAGGTTCTAGGGTTTCTTTGTCAGATGAAGATAAGAAAAAGATAGCGATGTTAGTCATACAGATTGTTGGAATGTAGTATTTTATCTAAAAACAATAGTGACCCACATACATATTTTAGAGTAAGAAAAGGATGCTAAAATACCTTTACAGGGTCTAGACCTGTGGGTACTTAACTCACATACACCGCATATACAAAAATTCCGAGATTCTTTCTCGGAATTTTTGTATATGCGGGGAGTAAAAGATCTACAACTAAACCTTTACTATACTAAATCAAAACTAAATTCGTGAAGCTTTTTACTATTCACTTGAATAATGACAGTGTGTTTACCTTTATAAAGTGTTCGAGTTGTCATCTCCGCTCGTAACGGATGGCGTTTCGCCACTTCCACCTTCTCCCCTTTTGTAAGAGTGAGCTTTTTTAGTTTAAACACTTTTTTACTATCTTGTTTTCCACTTTTATTTTGAAATAGCATCACATAGTCGATCATTGCTTCTGTATCTCTGTCACTCTCTAGCATAAAAGAAAATGTAAGAACATCTCCCACCTTCGCTTTTTCTAAAGCTGTACAATTCTTAAGTGTAATAGTAGCACTCTGTGTAAACCCAAGGAGAGAAAACGCTTCGACATTCCCCTCTTTTACAAGGGTGCGAAGTGAATGCTTAATGATAAAGTTCATTTCACTGTCACTTTGTTTCTTAGAAGCTTTCCATCGCTTAAGGGTGGTAAGTACAAGCTTTGGATCAAGCTTTGCAATATCATTCATATGATTTGCAACACTGCGTGTTACATAGCGAGTTGTGTCATAAAAAAGCTCATCAAGAAGCGGTATTGCTTTTTCTATAGACATACCTATCTTACGCGACCAAGGAAGCTTAGGACGTGTTCCTTCGCTTACAAGTCTTCGCACATGGTAGTTCTTGTCTTTCGTCCACTTCTCTAATGTCTTTAATGTTTCTTCTTGATGATTATTTATAAAAGAACGAATTGCATCTTCACAAGAAAAACGTCGTGTAATCTCGTGAAGCGCTTGTAATGAGATTTTAAGATTTTTTGCATCTTTCCCATATGTTGCCACAAAGTCCCCATATGGTGCATAAATAAAATCCCCAAAATCATCATCTTCTTTTGTTGGATCGAGTTCCTCTGGTAGTGACGAAAGAAGAACTTTTATCGCATCTTTATAATCTTCCGGTAAATACTTCTTAAGCATTTCTCGTATATGAAATATACGCTCTTTTAATCCGAGATTTGGAAAAGCTTGTACTGTTTCTTTTACAAAAGCAGACTTTTTAAATGAAGAATGTACTTGAGCTATTTCTTTAGTGATCTTTTGTACTTTTGCTTCATTAAAAAGATGATCTTTAAGGGAGAATTTTTCTTTTTGCTCCATAGTAGTGAAAGTATATACAGCGAGACCCGAAAAGACTATACTTATCTTTATACTAATTCAATTACACAAACCATGAAAGAATTCATTAGTTTTATTCGAGAAAAAGGAGTGCTTGGGCTCGCGGTAGGTATTATCATGGGTGGAGCAGTGACAAAGATTGTTAACTCAATTGTAGAAAATCTCATCAACCCTCTTATCGGAGCAATTACCGGTGCAGCAGGTAACCTCAACTCTCTTTCATACACAGTACCGATGACAGAAGTGACATTTAAGTACGGGGCGTTTATCTCAAGCTTGATTGATTTTGTTGCAGTACTTGCCGTTGTCTACTTCGTATTTGTAAAAAGTCCAATCAATAAGATTGATAAGAAGGACTAACGCACTAGAAAGTGCTACAAGAATGTAAAAAGCCGCACCCAACGGGTGCGGCTTTCATATTTCTGGACAGCCTCAATCTCAGCGCCCCTTACGAGAACCGAGACGCCCGCCACGCCGGCGATCATTCATCCTTGCATGCTGGCGCAACATAGCACTACCTCCATGAGGAGCACGCTTACCGAAGCGAGGAAGATGGGTGCGGAAGGCGCTGTGCGTAAACAGCCTGTCAGCCAGCATCATCCTGTAGGAATCATCCTTCGG
>JACCDT010801771.1_pt1 | contig 17349 bp, 14 predicted proteins | sample 7446291 | NCBI WGS metagenome assembly JACCDT01 (sample SAMN15323446, study PRJNA562643) | freshwater metagenome | isolation source: river surface water | place: USA:Blue River Watershed | collected 2017-08-17 | reverse complement strand
GGATGATCGCGCCCCGCGCCGGATTCAGGACGAAGGCGTGCGGTGGCAGGGACCGCAACTCCGCTTCCCCGATCAGTCCCTCCGTGGCCGACGTCAGCGGCATCGCGACAATCAGAAAATCCAGCCCTGACAGGAACGCTTTCTCCTCCCCGGACCGGAAGACGCGGTGCGGCAGTGTACCGTCCGGATCTCCGGTGCCAGGCACCTGGTACACAAGGCCCGCCGGCCGCACGCCTTCGCGCACCAGCACGTGGACCTTGAGACCGAGGTGGCGGGCCAGCCGCGCCGTCTCGCGGCCAATGCCGCCGTAGCCCCAGATGCCGACCGTCAGGCCGCGAATCTCACGCTGAAACACCGCGCCGCGATCCCAGACGCGAGCGTCCTGATTCCGAATCAGCTGCCGTACATTCCGCGCGAGGTTGATCATCATCGCGACGTTCCACTCCGCGATCGGGACGTCGAAGCAGCCGCGGCTATTGGTCGCCCGAATGCCGCGGGTCGGCAGGGAGTGACGAAAGAGCTGAGAATACCCGGTCGAAGCGATCTGGATCCAGCGCAACGCAGGCATGTCCGGCAGGTTCGTGGGCGGAAACGTGCAGAACAAAACCTCCGCGTCGCGGATGCGCTCCGCGGGCAACGCACGCTCCACCTCCGCCGGCGGCACCACGGCGTCGAACGCGTGGCGCCCGCTTTCCTGCAGACGCGCGAGCACCTCCGGTTCAATCGGGACGTCGATCAGCACCTTCATCGTCGGTCCTCAGTCGCGCAGAATCTTGCCAGGGACGCTGTTGAACTCGCCGCTGCCGGGCTTGAAGGGGTAGCGCCGCCGCGTCTCCTCCGTGAGCACCACGCCGAGGCCGGGACGATCCGGAGGGAGCGCATAGCCGTCCCGAATCACCAGGCCGCCATCGATCAGCTCGGAATGCAGACCCGCGTAGTCGGGGGCGATTTCCAAGATGCAGGTATTCGGCGCCGCAAAGCCGGCGTGCACATTCTGCATCAGCGATGCCCCCGCGCCCCAGGCATGCGTCGCGATCTTGCGACCACGCTCTTCGAGCAAACGCGCCACGGCCATGAACTCACCGAGGCCTCCGGTGAAGGAGGCATCGGGTTGGCCGATGTCGAAGCTGTCCTGCTTCGTGAAGACTTTCCACTCGTAGGTCGCCGTGAGGCACTCGCCCCCAGCGATCGGCACCGTCGTGGCCTTGCACAGCTCCGCGTACCCCCAGGGGTCGGTGTAGTGCAGGGGCTCCTCAAGAAAGAAGAGGTCGAACGGCTCCAATGCGCGTGCGACTGCGGTGGCCACCTCGAGGTCCCACGTGCGGTGCGGGCTGTTGCCCATGTGCCCATCGAACATGATCCACGCATCCTTGCCGGCATGCGCCCGCATGAACGCCGCCTTGTCCGCCTCGAAGTCCGCCGCCTCCTTCGCGTCCGAAGGGGAATAGAAGCCCTGCTCCGCCGAGAAACTACCCGATCCGACCTTGATTCCGCGGAAGCCGAGCGAGAAGTAGTGGTCGATCTTCCGGGCTAGCTTCTCCTTGGGGTAGTTGCTGGGCCCGCCGGTGGCGTAGCACGGCAAGCGGTCAAACTTCGCGCCGCCGAGCAGCGCATGCACCGGCTTATCCTCAAGCTTGCCCTTGAGATCGTATAACGCCGCCTCAATGCCGTTGATCACGATCGTGCCCAGACCGACGCGGCACCAGAAGTTTCCACACTGGTACATGCGCCGCCACAGCTCCGGGATGTCATCAACGTTCTGGCCGACGAGGATGGGCTTGAAGAAGTCGACGATGGCCGGAACGGCTTCGGGGCAAAAGTAGCCCGCGTAGGTCTCGCCCAATCCCGTGTGCGGGCCGTCGGTGAAAATCTCGATGAACGCGGCGCTGCGCAGCTTGCGCGCCTCGCGGAGGAATGGGTCGTTGGTGCACGGTCCGGTGAGGAGGACGGTGCGGACGTCAGTGATGGTCATGGGGAGAGGACTGAAAGAGAGGGATCACGCCACCGGGCGCGCAGGTCACGTTGCACGGCACAGGCGTCGGCCCACGTGTCACCGAAGCAGCTCAGCCCGTACGACGGAGCGGCGTGCCCAAGCTCCGGGACCGCGAGCACGGGATCGCGACTGGGCGAATTCCTCAGGTACGCAAGAAGCGACTGGGCATAGTTCAGCCACTCGCGGTACTCCGGGGTGCGCCGGCCCCGCGCATCGAGCACGGGGATCTGGCAATGGTGACCATTGAACGGGCGGAGGTGGAACTGCGACGCCGACTCCAGCAGTTCGCGGGGCTCGCGCAGGCGCTCCCAGAACGTTCCCGGGGCCAGATGACGAACCACAGCAAAGTGGGAGTGATCTAGACAGAGCGGCAGGACGTGCCCGGTGCGCGCACGAAAGCCGCGTTCCAAGGCAAGCGTCGCCTCCGGCGTCTCCGTGAACGTGTCACGATGCGTCTCGACGGCGAACGGCAGTCCGACGTCTCGCGACACCGCCGCGAGGTGTGCGGTCAGTTCCACCATGTCCGCCAACGGCGAGTCGTAATCGCCGAGTTGGACGTCGATGGCGACTGCGCCCAGATCCTTGGCCGCGCGGAACGGCGCAACCGCGTCCATGCCAGGACCCAGGCTGGTGACCGCGAGGTAACGAAGGTCGCCCCGGTCCGCCAACTCGGACCTCGGCGGCGAGAATATCCCGTCGAAGCCGGCCGCGCGGATCGCCTGGAACTTGCGCTCCCAGCTCCACTCGCGCTTTGCGGTCGGATACTGGCGCAGCGACCAAAGCGTGGCGAAGAGCCAGAGTGGACGCGATGCGACGGCAGGCCCGGACGCCTGGTGGCGTGGAGGAGTGCGGCGACGCGGTGGCATGGCGGGGGGTGGGACGAACCCAGAAAATGGAACGGCCGGAGACTCGCGTCTCCGGCCGTTGCTCACAACCAGCGCAAACGATCAGGGCCGTGGATCATGCTTGAGCCAGCGAGCCCTGGAGGTGCGTTAGAACTTGTAGACCGCGCTGAACTGGAACGTCCGGGGCGGAGCCGCGTCGACGTAGATCGGCGTCTGCGCACCCAGCGCGAACGTCTTGTCGAGGAGGTTCTCGATGTTCATCCGCACCGTCCAGTTCTTGTTGATCTTGTAGGCCGCGAAGGCGGTCATGTTCCAGACCGACTCCAGCGTGATCGGGGCCGGCGTCACGCCCGTCGGGAACGTGTAACCGCCGAGGCTGGTGAAGATGTTGCCACCGGTCTTCGAACCGCCGCCGCCGAAGCTGAAGTTCTTCAGGCTGCCTTGGCTGAATTCGTAGCGCGTGAAGAACGAGTACATGTTGTCGTACGTGTTGTTCACGGTCGCGCCGTTCTGATCCTTGACCGAGCCATCGAAGGCCGTGACGAGGATCTGCCACTCCGGGATCGGCGAGTACGCGATCGTCGCGTCCCAGCCCTTCTGGATCTGGAGACCGCTGGCGATGAAGAACGGCTGGCTGGTGATCGGGCTCAGACCGCCCTGCAGCACGGCGACATTGGTGAGCTCCATCTCGAAGCTCGCCAGCGTGGCCGAGAGACGACCGTCGAACAGCGACGTCTTGATGCCGTACTCCTTGCCCGAGCCGACCTGCGCCGGGAGCAGCACGCCGTTGATGTCACGGGTATTGCTGTTGCCCTGGGGGGCGAACGTCGTCGAGTCGAGCGCGTAGACCGCGACCTCCTTCGTGACATTCACCACCACACCGATGCGGCGGAGGTTCTCATCGAAGTTCACGATGCGGGTGCCACCGGCCGACGTGCGGGCGGCGACCGCCGGAACGTCGTTGATCTGCAGGCCTGCAGCGCTCACGCCGGCGACGACGATGAGGCGGTCCTTGATGAGGTCAGCCTGGTGCTGGTAGTAGTAGGTCGAGCGACGATTGTTCGTCCAGCTGCCGACGGCGGAGGGGGGGCCGTAGGAGTCATACGTCGGAACGACGACTCGGTCCATCTGCGGATTGGCGATCGGGAAGCCCTGCACGCCGAAACCAGCGTTGTTCAGGAACGACGCACGGTTGACTTCGTCGGTCAGGGTGAACCCGGCCGCGCTCTGATTGGCGATCGGGCCGATGTTGTAGTTACCCAGCACGTCGCCGTTGACCACCCAGTTCTCCTGACGCTGGTAGTTGCGACGGGCGAAGAGATTGAAGAGCCCGGTCTGAAGATTCAGATTGTTCGGCAGCACATTGGTGCCGTGGCGGACGTACTTGAGATGAGACGCGGAAAACTTCGCTTCCCAGCCATCGCCAAAGCGATGGAGGATCGCGAGGCGCTGGCGCTCCTGCTTGTGATTCTCCATGACGCCCTTCGGATAGTAGGCCTCATTGCGACCCGCGCCGACGTAGAGCTTGCCGTCCGGCATCACGAAGTTTTGTCCACCGGCGATGCTGGTGACGTCGACATAGTCGATCGCGGCACGCACCGTGGTGTTCTTCAGGTCGACCTGAATCGTGGGATGCACCGCGAAGCGCTGATCCTCAACGTTCTTGAAGTAGGCATCACCATCCTGATAGGCCGCAGCGACCCGGTACGACACTTTGGCGTCGCCGAGGTTTCCGACCGGACCGGTCGAATCGAGCTCCGTGCGATGCTGGCCCCAGTCCTTGATGGAGAAGCTGACCTTGTTCATCGAGTACGGCAGCGGCTTCTTGGTCGACTTGAGGACCACGCCCGCCACGCCGGCATTCGCGTACAGTACGCCCGCCGGACCGCGGATGACTTCGTACGAGTCGATGTTGACGTTGTCGCTGTACGGCACGTTCTCGATCGCGTCGTCCATGTAAGGATTCAGCGTGCGCGCACCGCGAAGGCGGATGGATTCACCGCGATAGAACTGCGAAGCACCGGCGTACTGCAGAACATCCGAGGTCTTCGTGGCCCCGATGTCGTCGATCAAGTCGCGCGTCACGACCGTGACGGACTGCGGAATCTTGATGAGCTCTTGGTTGGTCTTGAAGCCGGTGGCGGCGTTCGTCGCCACGTAGCCTTTGCCTTGGGTGGTTGAGACTTCGAACTTCGAAAGCGCTACGACCTCTTCCTTCGGGGCGGAGGAGGTTGCGGGGGTGGTCTGAGCGTTCGCCGATACGGAAACCGCGGCCAGCGCGGTGACGATCTGACAGGCGCGGCGCCCGAAAGCGCTGCGACGGGGGATTTGGTTCATAGGTTTGCTGCGCCATGACGGGTGTCAGTAGGCGCGTGTATACGGATTCACCGTCCCCACGGGGGAGTCAAATCGAAAGCGACAGCTGCGGTCTTCGATCGACCTCGCCACGAATTCGCGCGGCAAACCGCAGGGAACAGCCCTTCGCAGGAGCCAGAATCCGAAAATCCTCTTGTATACACAAAGATCGATGGCACCCTGACGCTCTGTCCGTTCGTCTTGAACATTACCCCCACTCTCCTACTCCTGAGCTCATGATTTCCGTCCTTGTCGTCGGTTGCGGCAGCATCGGTGAACGGCACCTTCGCTGCTTCCAGAAAACGGGTCGCGCCCACGTGACGGCCTGCGATACCAGCGAACCGCTCCTCGCTACGCTGGCGCAAACCTACGGGGTGAAGACCGCCACGAACTGGACGGCAGAGTTGGCGTCCGGACGCCATCAGGTGGTGGTGATCTGCACCCCGGCACATCTGCACGTGCCGATGGCACGCCAAGCCTTGGAAGCAGGCTGCCATGCCCTGATCGAAAAGCCGCTCTCGCAGTCGTTCGCAGGAGTAGCCGAACTGCGCCAGCTTCGCGACGCGAAAGGCCTGCGCGTCGCGGTCGCGTACGTTCTCCACTCCTACGATCTTTACTCCGAGGTCCGAGACTTCATCCGCGGCGGCGGCATCGGCGCGGTCAAGCAGGTGGTTCACAGCAGCGGCCAGCACTTCCCGACCTGCCGCCCGGCCCACACGGTCCCATACTACAAGACGTACTACAAGGATCGAGCCACCGGCGGTGGCGCGATCCAGGACGGCCTCACCCACGTCGCAAACTGGATCGAAAGTGTGATCGGTCCGACTGATTCGCTGTACTGTGACTGCGCCCACCAGGTGCTCGCCCACGTCACAGTGGAGGACACCGTGAACCTCTGTGCGCGTCACGGTGACGTGCTCGTGAACTACACGATGAACCAGTTCCAGGCGCCCAACGAGTCCTTCACGCAGTTCAATGCGGAAGCCGGCAGCGTGCGGATGGAGGTCCACCTGCGCCGCTGGGGCATCCAGCGCCTCGGCGAGACCACGTGGACGTGGAAGGATATGCCTCCAGCGGAGCGGGACACGTTCTTCATCGTGCAGGCTAATCGCTTCCTCGATCTCGTTGAGGGTCGTCCGGCTCCTCTCTGTTCGTTGGAGGCGGCCGAGCAGACGCTCCGCTTCAATCTCGCCGCCCTCGCCTCGGCTGACCAAGGCGTCCGCGTCCACTGCGCCTACGTCACTTCGTAAATTCCCATGGTCTCACTCCCCGACTCCACGTCCCCGGCACCGGTTGCGGTCACCCTTCCGATCGACGCGAATCGCCGGCTGCTCAACCGCTACCGCTTCCTCGAACATGAAGTCATGCAGGTCCTCGCCGGGTGGATGCCGGCGGTGGGGCACTTCGAGACGAAGTGCGAGGTGGGGCGCACCATCTGGGAATGCGCCCTGCACGTGAACGCGCTCTACCTGCGGCTGCGCGAGATCCAGTCGCCCGCGTTCCAGCGCCCCGACGACGCGGCGTTCGTGCGTCTGGCCGCCGAGTTGCGCCACGCGCCCGACGAGCACGCGCTCGTCCGGGGCATCTACCGGGTCGTTCTCCCGGCACTGATCAAAGCCCTCTCGGACCACGAGACCGCCACGTTCCCGAACAGCGATCTGCCCAGCGTCTACGCGATCAAGCATGCCTTGCTCGATCTGCGCTCGCAGCAGGAACGGGTACTCCCGCTGCTCACCGCTGCCGAGGCGGAAGGCGCGGGCTCAGCCGCCGCCACGGCGTGGGAACGCTACGTCCAGGCACTCCTTGACGCCTCCGGAGGCGTATCCGGCACCGGCCCCCGCGCCGCCGCGCCGAACCCACCGTCCGAGCGCCGGGAGTTCACCCCGCCGCGCGAGGCCGCCCGGGACGCCCGCTTCACCAATCGTGGCGCCGACTTTGCCGTGATGCCCCCTGAGGACGATTACCGCGCGCACACCATCGAGGAGTTCGAACGCTACTCCACGGAGATGCTGGCGGCGGAGACGGTCGCCGTCGTGCTCTACGGACTGCGCGACATGCCGTGGGAGTTCCAGTTCGACAGCGCACGCCATCTCTACGACGAGGTGCGGCACTGCCTGATGGGCTACGAGTGGATGCGCCGCAACGGCCTCGACCCCTTCCAGAGTCCGCAGTACCTGCAGGTCTTCCGCTGGCGCTGCCAGTTCCCGCCGGTGATGCAGTATTGCATGCTCACGATGGGCAACGAGGTCCACGCGTTCCCCTACCGCCACCGTCGCGTCGAGGCTCACGAGAAATCCGGCGACCGCTTGAGCGAGCAATTCGTGCGCTATGACATCGCCGACGAGACGCAGCACGTGCGCTTCGGCCATCGCTGGCTTCCGGAGATGCTGCGCCACATCGGAGAGAAACGATCCGTCGATACGTACACCGCCGATGTGCTCAAGGTCTGGGAGAGCGAATACCGCTCCGGCAAGCTGCCCATCAACGTCGAGTAACTCCGTCTTTTTTCATGCCCCTCGTTCGCAATCCCCAAGACATCCGTCTGGCCATGCTCGGGTCGACGGTTGGCAACGGCCATCCGTACTCCTGGAGTGCCCTGTTCAACGGTTACGACCGCGAGCTGATGACCAAGGAGTGTCCATTTCCGGGCATTCCCGCCTACCTGAACAAGGAGCCCGCCGCGACGATCGCGATCCCCGGTGCCCGCGTCACCCACATCCATTGCGCCGGCAACGGCGGCTTCTCCGCCGAGCATGTCGCCCGCTGCTCGCTCATTCCCCACGTCGTCGAGAAGCCCACCGACGTCATCGGGCATGTCGACGCGGTGATCATCGCCACCGACATTGGGCACGAGCACGTCGAGCGCGCGCGGCCCTTCGTGGAGGCCGGCCTTCCGGTCTTCATCGACAAGCCGCTCACCGACAACGAGCCCGACCTGAAGACGTTCGTTCACTGGGTCGAGCAAGGCCTGCCCATCATGTCCTCCAGTAGCATGCGCTACACGAAGGAGTTCATGCCGTACCGCCACTCGACCCGCGATCTGGGTGACCTGCGCTTCGTCAGCATCACCACCGCCAAGAGCTGGGAAACCTACGGGATCCACGCGCTCGAGGCGGTGTACCCGATCCTCGGGCCCGGCTTCCTCACCGTGCGCAACACGGGCACGGCCGCCCGCAACGTGGTGCACCTCACGCACCGCCGCGAGGTCGATGTCGTCGTGGTCGCGTCCGCCGATATGTACGGCAGCTTCGGCGTGCTGCAGCTCTGCGGGACGGCCGGCCGCGTGCAGACCGCCTCCAGCGATTCGTACTACGCGTTCCGTGCCCAGCTAGAGGCCTTCATCGGCTACCTCCGCTCGGGCGTTCATCCCTACCCTTTCAGCGAGACGGTCGAGTTGATGAAGCTCGTCATCGCCGGCATCCGCAGCCGAGAATCCGGCGGCCGCGAGGTCGCGCTCTCCGAGATCGGCCCGCGCTGATGTTTCCCGCCACTCCCTAGACCTTTCCTCATGCAACTACGTCCCAGCCGCATTCTCCGACTTCTCCGCGAGGGCCAGATTCCCTCGCTGCTCAAGATCAACCTTTCCGACCCACGGGTCGTGGAAATCGCCGGTCTCTGCGGTGTCGACGGGGTGTGGCTCTGCACCGAGCACGTGCCAAACGACTGGATCGGCTTGGAGAACCAGATCCGCGCCGCGCGAATCCACAATATCGACGCGCTGGTGCGCGTCGCCAAGGGAAGCTACAGCGACTACATCCGGCCGTTCGAGATGGATGCCGCCGGCATCATCGTGCCGCACGTCGCGGACGCCGACGAGGCCCGGCAGATCGTCGACTGGGTGCGCTTTCACCCAGTCGGACGCCGCGCCCTCGATGGCGGCAACATCGACGGCCAGTTCTGCCTCGTACCGGCTCCAGAGTACTTGGCGCACTCCAATCGCGAGAAGATCGTCATTCTCCAGATCGAATCCCCGGAGGCGCTCGAGAACGTCGAGAAGATCTGCGCCGTGCCGGGCTTCGATGGCATCCTTTTTGGGCCGGGCGACTTCAGCCACCGCATCGGACACGTCGGCCAGCTCGATCATCCGACGGTCGTCGCGGCCCGCCGCCGGGTCGCCGCGGCGTGCAAAGCTTCGGGAAAGTTCTGCATGGCCGCCGGCCTCTACGCGCCGTTCACCGAGATGGTCGACGAGGGCTTCCGGGTCTTCAGCATCGGCGCCGACGTGATCGCACTTTCCGGCTACACGAAACAACGTCTCGACGTCCTGCGTGGCCACATCGACACCCTGCCTGCCGCCACGAAACCTGCGGTCCGTTCCCCCTATGTCTGACCAAGCTCCGCTCCCCCTGACCCTGCAAGGCAAGGTCGTCGTTCAATTCGGCGGCACGGGACTGCTCGGACCCGCCTTGATCGACGCCTTGGTCGCCGCGGGTGCCACCGTGGTGATCGCGTCGCGCAACCGCGATTCCCTCAAAGACATCGTCGCCGCTCACGCCGCCACGGGGCACACCGTCCACCCCGAGGAGGTCGATCAGCATTCTGAGCCGTCCCTGCACGCGCTCCGCGACCGAATCTTGGCCCAGCACGGTCGGATCGACGGCGTCGTCTACAATTCGGCGTCGCGTCCGATGAAATCGTTCGCCGACGATCTCGCGGCGTGGCGTCAGTCCATGGACGACAACGCCACCGGGTTCATTGCCACGATCCGCGCCTTCGGTGATGTCATGGCCAAGCAGGGATCCGGCAGCATCGTGAACATCTCGTCGATGTACGGTGTAGTCGGTATGAATCCGTGGCTGTACGAGGGCACGTCGATGGGCGCGCCGCCTGATTACTTCTTTCACAAGGGCGGCATGATCAACGTCAGCCGCTACCTCGCAGCCTACTACGGGAAATCCAATGTCCGCGTAAACGTCGTCTCGCCCGGCGGCATCTACAACCCAGCGAAGCCCCAGGCTCCGGCCTTCCTCGAGAAATACGAGAAGATGACCATGCTCGGACGGATGGCGGAGGCCCGGGAACTGGGCGGCCCGGTCGTCTTCCTGCTCAGCGACGCCGGCCGCTACGTGACCGGCGCCAACCTCCTGGTCGACGGTGGTTACACCGCGCGCTAAAACCATGAACTCGTGGCACTCCCTCGCGGGCCGCACCATCCTCGTCACCGGCGGAGCCGGTTATCTGGGCTCGGCCATCACCGAGGAGCTTGACCGGTCCGCCGGCAAGGTCCTCTGCCTCGACTTGCCCGGCAAGGCGGCGGCGTTCGTGCGCGATCGCGGTCTGCGCAACACCCTGCCTTACGACGTTGATCTGACGGACACCACGAAGCTTCCTGCGACCCTCGATGCACTGATCGCCGAGCACGGCGTGCCCGACGGGGTCGTCCACCTCGCCTTCGCCTCATCCGCCGGCAAGACGGTCGAGGAACTCCTCCCGGAAGACCTCGACTCCACGTTCTGCCGCGCGCTCACGCCGACGTTCCTGCTCACCCGTCACCTCGCCGAGCGGATGCGCCCCCGCGGCTCGGGCAGCATCGTCCTTTTCGGAAGCATGTACGGAATGGTGTCTCCAGATCCCCGGATCTACCACCTGCCGATGAAGCCCAATCCGATCGATTACGGGGCCAGCAAGGCGGCGGTCATTCAGATGACCAAGTACTTCGCAGTGCACTATGGCGCCTCTGGAATCCGCGTGAATTGCGTCACGCCGGGGCCTTTTCCGAATCCCAACGTCCAGAGATCCCACCCCGAGCTGATCAAGGACCTTTCGGCCAAGACGGCGCTCCGCCGCATCGGCACGAACCCCGAAATCGTCGGGCCGACGCTCTTCCTGCTTGCCGACGGCGCCTCCTACGTCACGGGCCAGAGCCTCGTGGTCGACGGCGGCTGGACCGTCTGGTAACGTCTACGCCGCTGCCGGGTCCCGACGACCCGACGCGGCCGTCAACCTCGGCGGCGCAGCGGATCGTTGGACCGGGGCGGCCGCGAGGCCAAGCGTGGGTGCGTCGGCTGACCACTGGGAGGCGGGTACCTTCGGTCGCCCTGCCGCGAAGGTGGACGAGCGAAACGTGATCCATACTTGCAGCACAGCGCAGAGCGGAGAAATGTAGGGCTTCAGACCAACCGCACTACGGATTCCCTGTGCTGCGGTTTCACGGTCGAAAACAAACGCAACCGAACTCCCCCAAACCTCATGAAGCTCCGCCTCGCCCTCGCCTGCACCGCACTCTTCTTCGCCTCGCTCCCCGCCATCGCCCTCGCGGAGAGCGCGCCCAAAACCGTCATCCACGTTGTCACGGTGAAGTGGAAGGAAGGCACCACGCCGGAACAGATCCAGGCGGCGCTCGATGGCGTGAAGGCGCTTCCGCAGAACTTCAAGGGCATCACCCGCGTCTGGACCCGCTCGATCAAGGTGCAAGGCGGTGCCGCCAACGCCTTCGTGATGGAATTCGCGAGCGAGCAGGCCCTCAAGGAGTACTCGGGCAGCGACGCCCAGAAGACGTGGTACAAGACCTACATTCCGATCCGCGAGCGCAGCACGACCTTCGACATCACGAACTGAGCGGCGCGCGGAAACAGTCGCGGGCCCGCCGGCGCGTCAAACTAGTGCTCTTCGCCTTCGTCTAGCTCGATTTCCGCGCCTGGCGTGAAACAAATAGCTGACAGCACTGCGCGGGCCTACGCATTCATCAGGAATAAGATCCTGGATGGCTCCTATGCCCCTGGGACCAACCTGAGCGCCAACGCTCTGGCCCAACAAATCGGGGTCAGTCGAACGCCAGTCCAAGATGCACTCCAGCGTCTCCAGGTGGATGGGCTCGTTATGATCCGAGCAAAGATCGGAGCGACGGTTAAGTTTATGAGCCTTCAGGATTTCAAGGAGCTGTGCTGGATGAGACTGATCCTTGAAAGCAACGCGGCAGGCCTCGCTGCCGCGGAGCACACGACCGATGACTTGGCCGAGATCACCCATGCTCAGACAGAAATGGCGGAACTAGCCGCCTCCGTCAGCCGATCCAAGCTCAACGAGCGCAATCTACCGGTCGCAGGCGAATTGACGCAGGCCGACATCCGTTTCCACGTCGCCGTGATGAACGCCTCCCACAACGCACTCCTGAAGGCGGAGATTGTACGGCTTCGAGTCATCAACCGGGTGGTGGGAGGCATCACTCCGCGTTATCTCGAAGACACGCCGGAATATGGAGAGGAAATGCGCAAAACCCTCTCGGAGCACCAACGCATCCGCGACGCCATCGCTGCCCGCGATCGGGAGAAGGCAACTCGCGCGATGGCTGCGCACATTCAGGACATTCTCGACCATAGCATCAAGCGGATGCGCGAGAGCCACCATTCGCAGACGCTGCCGCTTGCTATGGCCTGATCCAGCCGCAGGCATTCGTGCAGCGGCTCCCTATCATGAGTTCTGACCCTCTCGACCGAACGTTCGCCGAGGGGCGGGCCGCGCGACCTTCGTGGCCACTGAAGGGCGCCTGGCGTCGTTCGCTCGCTTGGCTTGGCCTACTTCTCGCTGTTTGCGTCAATACTCCATCGACGTTTGGCTCCGTCGACGCGTCCCTACAGACGCTTCCTGACGGAGGGCGCTCGCTCGTGCTGGGACGCCGGGAGGGGCCTCCCCAGGCGCTGCTCTTCATCTTTCAGGGCAGCATCGAAACCGCTCTGGCGGAGCCGTTGTACACGGAGGTGGGCCGAATCCTGGCGGCAGAAGGCGTACTCAGCGTGGTGCTGGATGCGCCAGCGCACGGTGAGGATGCGACACCGGGTGATCCTCTGGAGCTGAACGGGTGGGCCCACCGCGTCGCGGAGGGCAAGCCCTTCCTCGCTCCGTTTCTCCAGCGCGCGTCCGCGGCTCTGGATCATTTTATCGCCATGCAGTGGGCAGACCCCTCACGGATCGCCGCCTGTGGTACCTCGCGGGGCGGTTTCCTCGCCTTTCATTTCGCGGCGCACGACTCCCGGATCCGCTGCGTGGGCGGAATCGCGCCCGTCACCGACCTAGCGGCGTTACGGGAATTTTCCGCGCGGAACCCTCCGCCGGCCACCGGCGAGCTCGCCCTCGCCTCTCTTGCTCCGCGACTGGCCGGTCGCCCGGTCTGGATTTGTATCGGAAACAATGATGCGCGGGTAGACACTAGTCGCGCCATCGGGTTCGCTCAGGCGGTCGTTGCTGCGAATCGCGAGCTTCCCACCCCACCCGATCCGATCCCAGTCGATTTGCTGGTTCAATCCACCCCTGGACACCGCAGTTCCGCCGCCGATCACCGGCGGCTCAGTGCCTGGCTGCGTCCCCACCTCCGACTGCCCGCGAGCGCGGAATGAGGCGGGCGCGGCCCCTGCCGAACCCGACGCTCCTGTCGGTGCTCCGACAGATCCGGGGCATGCAGCCCTTCGCAGGCTCGGGATCAGAACTCCGGCCCTTCCGGTTCCAAGCGCAGCCATGCTGGGTCTCTGCTCTGGGACCGCCTCGCTGAGGCGGCAGCGTCGCCAGCCAGCCTCAGCGCGAATCGTATTCGCGTTTTGGCGAAGACGAGCGACTTGCCACCGGTGCCGTGAGGCCGCCCTCCTAACGGAAGCGTAGCGAAAACAGATCCGCGTCCTTCATCACAAAGCGCAGCCGCACCGGCCGCCCTTGCAGCCGCGAGACGTCGTCCGTCGTCGCCCACCGCACTGTGCGCTCGATCGAGTCACCGACCAGCACCGGGCACTCCTCCAGCGTGAAGCCCGGGATGGGCTCGCCGGTCTCCGTTTGCACTTCCACCCGGATTCCGCCCACCGCCGAGGTGGAGCAGTTCAGGATGAGTTGACGGCCCGTGAAGCGGAAGGGCTTGGTCAGCATTTCGCCCTCCTCGTAGTCCGCGTGCACCGCCGCGAAGCCGTCCAGCCGCAGGGTGTAGCGGCCGAGGTGGGCGGTGGGCTGGCAGTAGTCCTGACCGACATAAACCGACATCTCCGCGGGTCCGGTTTGAATGAAGCCGGTGGCCGGAACGCCGTTGCGGGACACCCAGTTGCCTTTGTTCAGGCCGGGCCGCACGAACGCCTGCATGAACGTGCGGTCGTAGCGAGTGCCGCCGCGGCTGGTCATGAGCACAGTGTCCGAAACTTGGTTCGGGATGTTGTGGTCCGCTCCCTTGATGGCGAGAAACCCCTTCCCCACCTGCTGCTGCTCCAGTTCCTCGTCCGAAAGGAAGCGTCGGCCTTGGACCAGCCGCATGGGAGTCGCCACGTAGAGGTGCGGAGCGCGGAAATAAGGCCGGGTGCCGTTCGTGTACAGCTGCTCAAGCGGCGTCTGTCCGAACGTCATGCGTTCCGCCGGAGTCCACGTGATCAGGTCCTTGGAGGTCGTGCGCGAGATCGAGCGGAATCCACCTAGGTTGAAGCTCTTCGAGGAGTAGTCCGTCCAACTGGTGAAGGTCCGGAAGTAGAGCACGTAGCACTGCTCCAGCTCGGACCAGAACACGACGTTCAGCGAATCGAACGCGCCGTCGCGGAAGACCGGCTGCTCCCGCCACTTCCGCCAGCGCAGTCCGTCCTCCGACACGAGCACGTAAAGTCCCTGCGGCCACTGACCGCCGACGGCCTTGTAACGTTCGTTCGCGGGCACGCCCGGACGGGTGTCGATGAAGGGACTGATGCTCTGCGTGTACGGATCCTCGCGGGGCGCCGGCGCGAGCAGGATGTTGTTCTCCTTGGACCCGGCGAATTCGACCAGGCCGAGCTTAGGCTTCACCCACGTGATGCCGTCCGTGCTCTCCGCGTAGCAGAAGTAGGAGGTCGCGCCTTCGTTCTTCTGCGGCGAGGAGAGCGAGGGTCCGCCACGGTAGTAGAGGCGGTACTTGCCGCCCTCCTCGATGATCGTCGCGTAGCCTGAGGCATCGCGGTCCCAGGGATCGTTATACGGCAGCGCCACACCTGCCTTCTGCGGAACCTGGAGTCGAAGCGAGACGCCGTCCAAGCGGTCGATCAGGTGGTGGTCCACCATCAACTCGAGGCGGGAACCAAGGTCGATGGGCGCCGCCGGGGCGACGAGCGGCAACGCGGCAAGTACGGAAAGGAACGCAAGGGAACGAAGTTTCATCAGAGGAGCCGGAGTTGGGGGTTCAGCAGCAGGGGAATGATTGGGAGACTTAAAGTGGCGACCACGGGACGACAGGCTCCCGCGCGGACGGACCGTGCCCGACCGCGGTTCAGGACCGATTCGTGGCCGGGCGACGAGTCCACGGGAGACGGCACGGGGCGTCCGATGCTCACTCAAGCCAGAGAGAATAGAGATCGGCGTCACGGAGGAGGAATCGGACGCGCACCCGCTTGCCGGCGAGTTCGGAGAGATCCCGGCCGCGCCAGCGGATCTCGGCGCGGGTGTGATCACCTGAGATCGGCTCCATCGAGCCACGCTCCCAGCCCGGCAGCACCGTCCGGCCGTCCGGCTCAGTGATTTCGACCGCCAAGGAGCCGTGCACGGTCGCGTTGACCCAGAGTCGGGATCCGTCGAGCACCAGCGGTCGGGTGTCCAGAAAGCCCTCCTCGGACCCACCCCGCAGCGAGACGAAGCCGTCCACGCGTAGCTTGGCGAGGAAGATGGCTCCGCGGTACTCGTCGATCGGCCGCGGACGGTTGGGCCGGTGCCGCACGTCGATCCCGGAGTAATAGAACCACAGTTCCTCGCCACGACGCACCGGATGCGACGAGGCCATGATTTGACCGGTGTCGAGCACATCCTTGCCCATCGGCGAGATCGGGATGAAGTGCCCACGGTCCCCCACCCGCACCCACGATCGGAGATCGCGGCTGACCGCTAGCTTCGGCGAATTGATTCCATCCTGATTGCCTCGCGGCGGCGGAATCCGACCGCTCGCCTCGAAGTAATTCGGCAGGCCGATGTACACGCCTTCGTAGCGGAAGACCGCCATGTTGTAGATCTCCGCATTGTACTCGCGGGGGACGTTGATCGTCGGACGCCAGTAGCGGGCGTCGCCGGCGATCCGCTGGAGGTACTCGGCCGCCAATTCCTGGTCCCGCCAGTCGGCATGGTAAATCAGCACCGGGGCCGTCCAGCGCTCGAAGTCGGAACTCAGGCTGAGGTAGACCGAACGTCCGAAGGGTCCGCCGTGCTTGACCGTGAAGATCCACTGCCGGGTCACCGGGTCCCAGTTGAGGTGGGACTCATCCTGGCTGGGAATCGGCTCCACCGGAAGGCGGCGGAAGGTAAATCCGTCCGCCGAGACGAGGGGCTGTCGTCCGTTGGGTCCAATCATCCCCTTGAAACGGCGATCCGCCGGAGCATTTGGGTCGAGGACCACGTGCTGGACAAACGCCTCCGGGGATCCCTCCACCGTGACGAGGTTATTCGCCCGGTTGCCCCCGACCTCGACCAAGCCGAGCGTGGGTTTTTCCCAGACCACGCCGTCCTTCGAACGCGCGTAACCGGATCCACCCGCGCCGTTGCCGTCGTCACCGAAGCGGATGTACCAGAGCTTCCACACCTGCTCCTTCTCGTCCCAGACCGGCGCATCCCGGGTCTGAATGGCCACGCCGTCCGTCGGGATGTCGGGGCGAATCACCGGATTGCCGGCGTACTTGACGGGGGAATGGGTCACGCGCTGCAGCCCCGCGATGTCCGCGAGCAGGAAGTCGTCGAGGAACAACTGCCTCTCGCCCGGCTTGAGGACCAGAGGCCGGGCGGACAGCGCCTGTTCGGCGAGGTTGGGCTGGGCGGTCAGGGGGGACAGGCAGGCGAGGAACGCGAGCGACCAAGCCGCCGCGCTCCGGCGCCAGGCAGATCCGCTGACGGCGGTTAGACGGTGGTGGGGATGGAGGATGGGCTTCATGAAAGCAAAGAGACCCGGCTACCGGGCACCCGGCTATCGGGCAGCGACCGCACTGCCCGTCGCCGCGTCGCGGACCGACATCGCGTACAGCTTCGGGGTGTGATCCGCGGTGTTCTCGAGATGGATCCGGAAGCGGACGGTGCGTCCGGCCAGGCTGGCGAGCGAGGCGCCGCGCCATTCGACCGGGCAGTCGAGGCCGCCGCTGCCCCGGACCGTGCCCTTGGCCGCACCGGAGAATTCGGGGAGCAAGGCAAAGCGCTCGTCCGCGACCTCGACGCTGAGGCCGCTGACGCCCTCGGCGTTCAGCACCAACTCCG
>JACCDT010412641.1_pt1 | contig 17349 bp, 14 predicted proteins | sample 7446291 | NCBI WGS metagenome assembly JACCDT01 (sample SAMN15323446, study PRJNA562643) | freshwater metagenome | isolation source: river surface water | place: USA:Blue River Watershed | collected 2017-08-17 | reverse complement strand
ATTCGTTTTGTTCACGGGGTTTTTCGTATTCGTTTTCAGCACCTGTAATTATACATTCATTATATATTATCCAACTAATTGGAATAAACCAAATCGTTATTATATACGGAACTATTTGTTTAATCGGTAATACCGCCCACCCAACTAGAATAAGTATAAGCAAAAATATATGAAACGACTTAACCACAAAATGCCCCGGATTCATTTTCTTTTTCTCCCTCTTTTATATTATTAATTATTTTAATATTATCACAAATGTGTTTGTCGTGACAGTCTTCGGAACAGATGTAGTGTTTACCGCCTAGACATATCCACACACTATTCATCTTTACGCCACATTCTGGACATTTACTATCCCTAGTTGACATTATATTTTTTATATTTTTCTTTTTAGTTTTTATTAGAATCACTTTGGTCGACAAATTTTTTTTCTTTTTCTTTTTCTTTTTTATTAGAATCACTTTAGTTGGCAAATTTGTCGACCAAAGTGATTCTAATAAAAAAAAGAATAAATTAAGTATTGGCACCAAGGGTCTTGTGAAGTGGAGAAATTTTGTAGAGACTAAGCCAGTAGGATGAGAAAGTTGAGTTTTGGTCGTTGTGTTGGAGAATGATATTTGAAATATCAGAAGAACGGAATATTTTAATGGTCGATTTTATTGAAGCAATTTGTTTTTCGGTTATGTAAGTTGAGAATAAACGTAATGATTGTATAAAGTCATATGAGAGGGATACGAACAAACTAGGTTTAATACTATTTATTGGTAAAGTCGAGTAATAATCAAGAATGGTGAGAGCGCGATTGTAATTCTGAATGTGTAGAGTTGTGAAATTAACACCGACGATATAAATTTCAGAATTTTGTGATTTTGAAGTAAGTGGTTTTGTTAAATACACTTTTTCAAAATGTTGCGAAAGTAATGCAATCATACTCTGAGTCGCACTTTCATAAATAGATAAAAATTTCAGAATTGCGATTCCACCATTCGCTAATGTTGCCAAAGCACACAACACTTGGCCAAGTTGCACAGCTGAATTGCAATTTTCTTCTTCGTCATAATTCATTTCTGGTGGGGCGAATTTAACATCCGAAGTAACAACGTCATATTTTTCAAGAGTTGAAAAATCCCGAATATTACTTATTCGCGTAATATCACCATTACATTCAGCTCCATATTTCCATCTATCTGGATAATTCTTAATCAAATTATACTTATCATCGAGATATATTGACCCACTGTCGCTTATATAAGAATTTGCATTCCAAACCCATTCGATTTGTGGATATTCAGAAGACAATTTATGATTAAATGCGAGGATAAAATTTCCAGGGGCTTCGGCAAAATGCATTGTTCGCAATGGTGCGTTTTTTTTTGCTTTTATTTGGAACATACTATCGCAAAAACACAACAACTCATACATTTTAAGCCATGCATTTGTAATAATTTCGCCATTATACTCTTTGGCAATCCGGCCATCTTGTCCTTTAAGTTGCGATGTATTTTCGACAACAGAAACACATTTATTATAATTCTTGCGTTCTTTATCACTCATTTTATCGAAATCTTTTTTCACATTATTGAGTTTACTTTTCAAATCTGCGAAAACCGTCTCAATTGTTTTCACTTGTATCTGCTCTAATCCAATCGCATTTCTAAAATACTCTTCTCCCTTTCCCTTATAATCAATACTCTTCACTTCTTCCAATTTACTTTTTTTAACCTTAAACACCTGCATCCGCATCGGTTGCTTCGCAACCTCGCTGCCCTCGGGGTGTCGCACGCTTCGGCCCTTCGGGCCTCGCGACGCGCTTCGCGCTTGCTCCGACCCCTTCGGCCTTTTTTTAATTTCTCTTTTTCATTTTTTAATTTATTTTTTTTTTATTTTTTATTATAATAAAAAATTAAAAATTAAAAATTAAAAATTAAAAATTAAAAACAAAAAATTAAAAACAAAAAATTAAAAACAAAAAATTAAAAACAAAAAATTAAAAACAAAAAATTAAAAACAAAAAATTAAAAACAAAAAATTAAAAACAAAAAATTGAAAATAAAAAGTCAAAAAAAGAGAAAATAAAAAATGATGAGGGATTGTTTGATATGTGTGTTGGCGAGATGCGAGTTAAATACGGTTATTATGTGTAGTAGAGTTAATAAATGGTTTTATAAAGTTGTTAATTCAGAAGGGTTTTTGCGATTGTATAAAAGTGTCAATTCTGTTGAGTATAACAAATTAAAATGGCTTGAAGTTTTTAAATCTCTTGACAAAAAACAACTAAACAAAATAAATATATATTATTTTAATATTGGTGATGCTCCAACATATATTTATGAAAAATATCCAGAACAATTTTCATGGGATAATTATGTTGAAAAAACAAATATTGATATTGATTTTATTGATAAACATTTTAGTGAATTAAGTAATTATGCAATAGCTACATTGTGTAGTAATACTTCAGTTCCGATTTGGTTTTATGAAAAGCATGTTAATGTATTAACATGGGCTTTTATTTGTATGAATAAAATACCAATTTGGTTTTATGAAAAATATTTCGATAAAATAAATAATTCTGATATACTTGGTTTATTACAGAATTCATCTATACCTTTCTCATTTTATGAAAAATATAATATTAACATAAATGAATATAGCAATTATGTAAGCATGAATACAAATATTACAATTGATTATATTGAATCAAATTATAATGATGTAAATTGGTTTGACTTGTGTAGTAATATATCAGTTCCACTTGAATATATTGAAATTAATATAAATATGGTTGATTGGTCTACAATTAGCTCGAGAAAAATAACTCATGCTGAATTATGGTTCTATGATAAATATATTGATAATTTAGATTGGTCTGAATTAAGTGCAAACTCTTCAATTCCAGATTGGTGGTTTGAAAAACATACTACAGATATTGATTGGAGAGTCATATATCTAAATGATGGTTTATCATCAGCATTTATCGAAAAATATGCTTCGCAGATGCATAACTTCTACATGAACAAAAACATCAATCCTGAATTTGTTCTACAACATATAGATAAAATTGACATTCATCAAATCCAAAGAAACCGTTCAGTTCCCTATCAATGTTTTCAATATTTACTCCATTCCTAATCACTTTCGTTCATTATATTTTTTTGTTTTTTCGCTTCGCATCGGCTTTTTTGTTTTTTTGTTTTTTAATTAAAAATTGAAAATTAAAAAACTGAAATAGATAAAAGACAAAATGCAAAAAGACAGTTTGTTGTGTGTGTTGGTGAGGTGTGATTTAAATACGGTTATTATTTGCAGTAGAGTTAATAAATTGTTTTATGCGGTTGTGAAATCAGAAATATTTTTGCAGTTGTATAAAAATGTTAATTATGTTGAGTACAACAAATTAAAATGGCTCGAAGTTTTTAAATCTTTTGACAAAAAAAAATTGCGAAAGATTGATTCTTATAATTTCAATACAGTTGATACGCCAACATGGGTTTATGAAAAATATCCAGACAACTTTTCATTGAGTAATTATGTTGAAAAATCAAATGTTGATATAGGTTTTATTGATAAACATTTTAGTGAATTAAGTAAATATTCGATAGCTGTGTTATGTCAGAATAATTCAGTTCCGATTTGGTTTTATGAAAAACATATTAATAAATTATCATGGGCTTTTATCTGTATGAATACATCAATACCTATTTGGTTTTATGAAAAATATTTCGATAAAATAGATAATTCTGATATGCTAGGATTATTCCAAAATTCATCAGTGCCGTTATCGTTTTATGAAAAATATGATATTGACATAGATGATTATAGTGATTATATAAGCCGAAATACAAACATTACAATTGATTTTATTGAAGCTAATTATGATGACGTGAATTGGTTTGACTTGTGCCAAAATACATCAGTTCCTCTTCATTATATTGAAAATAATAAAAGCGAGGTGGATTGGACTGGAATTTGCGGGAGAGAAATAACTCCTGATGAATTATGGTTTTATGATAAATATATTGATAATTTAGATTGGTCCGAACTAAATACAAACCCTTCAATTCCAGATTGGTGGTTTGAAAAACATATTACGCATATTGATTGGGACCGCATATATCTAAATCGAGGTTTATCGTCGGCATTTATCGAAAAATATATTTCACACATGCCTTTCTTCTACATGAATAGTAACATCAATCCTGAATTTCTACTACAACATATTGATGTTATTGACATTAATGAACTTCAAAAAAACCCTTCAATCCCCTACCAATGTTTCCTATACCTACTTCACAAATAGTTTTTTTTGTTTTAATAAAAAACAAAAAATGATTTTTGTTATCCTAATAAGACTAGAGATGGAAATCTTTGTTGTTCGTCATGGTGAAACAGTCATTTTGGAAGGTCAGAACAACCCGGACACACCATTGAATAGTGTCGGTGTTGAACAGGCGAAAAAGGTTGGCCAATATTTTTCAAAATTGACGCCTTTTGATGCGGTTTATGCTTCGCCACTTTTGCGCACTCGTCAAACAGTTGAAAATATTTTTCCAGGTATGGATGTCATTTTCGACGACAGACTCAAAGAAGGTGACCATGGAAATCTTGAACTTGAAAAAAACAAAGAGCAATTTGATATTTTGCGTGACGAGTACTCGCGTAAATATCCAGACCCAGTTGATTACGAAGCGAATTTTGAAGAATTTAATGCGACTTTGCTGGCATCTGGTTATACATTTGAAACAACTGCGCAGTTTGAACAGCGTGTCCGCAGCTTTTATGAATTTTTGCGAACACAAAACCACAAACGTGTTCTCATTGTAACCCATCGCGGTTTCATTAGCACATCCCTCTGTTCACTTTTTCGAATCAAATTGTCTCCCGCCGCTCGAAAAACAATTACAAATTGTTGTATTTTCGGCATGCGCGAAACCTACGACTCCTACACCATGACCACCCCCTGGTTCAACGTTTAATAGCATCGGATGCTTCGCATCCTCGCCGCCCTCGAGGTGTCGGCGCTTCGCGCCTCCGACCTCTTCGGCTTTTTACTTTTTTACTTACCCTAATCGCTTTGCTCATTTTTTTACTTTTTTACTTTTTTACTTTTTTACTTTTTTACGTCGAAATGTATAAATAAAGGTTGAGCCAATAGGCGCGCGGTTTTGGCACATTAATTTTTGATTTTATAAACATAATCTATTCGCTTACGAATTTAATATTTTAATTACTGTCAAAAAATCGCGGGTTTTTGACTGAAATTAAAAATTGTTTTATTGCCATTGGCAATCGAATGTGTTTCTATTATCAAACCCTAATGTGCCCTATGGCGCCCGGGTCCGGCCCATTTTTAATTTTACAATTTTTTGCTTATTTATTTTCTTCTACTAAACCTTTAAATAGTTTTATGAAGGCGGCCCGGGCGCCGGATGGCACACTTATGTTTGGTGATATGAACATATTGTTTTCGCAATTTCAATATGGTAGTTTAATCTTGTTCAAAAACTAGCAGTACCTTGAATTAGATAAAATATTAAATTCGTAATTTCAATAAATTCGGTTCCAAATATCAAAACCAAATGTGCCAAAACCGCGCGCCTATTGGCTCAACCTTTATTTATACATTTTGAAGTTTGAAAAAATAAAAAGAAAAAATAAAAAGAGAAAATAAAAAGAGAAAATAAAAAGATAATAGAAAAAGAGAAAAGGAAAATAGTAAAAGAAAAAGGCCGAAGAGCTCGGAGCGAGCACCAGGAGATCCGAAGGGTCGACTAGGGCGTGCGATGCGAAAATTAAAGAAGTGAATCGTAGGGGATGTAGCCGTCGAGGATGGAAACGTTGTCAATTTTGGGTTCGTAATTATTGCCGTCGCGGCCGCGCATGTATAAAATGTTGTCGTAGACAATTATGTGTGCGGATTTGGCTCTGGGAATGTCAATTTTAAGATGTGAACGTTTTGTTTCGTAAGTGTTACCAACTTTGAGAGCCACGTTTAGTTTATATCCTTCAAAGATACATTGTTTTAATTTTTTGATTTTTATGAGAACGTCGTCCATGTCGGTTATGTGACTGCAATAACTTAAACTGGATGCGTATTCGTAATAAGGGTCAAGACCAATTTTTGCCATACAAATTATTATTTCATCTCGCAATGTGCTTGCCGCTACAACCGCATCAATATTTATTCCGTGTTTTTCCGCCCATGCGTCAATATTGCCACCAACACCTTCATGCGAAAGCGCCTCTTTTCGGAATGAATTGTAAATAATTAGGTTTTGAATAAAATCATCCGCAACTGCTGTGGTTGCCCCTGTGAAATCATCAATCGGTGTAAGCAATTCTCCATTGCGTTCAGTAAATATATCATTTCGGCGCGATTCAAGAAAAGCAGCTATTGTTATAAGGTCCGCAGTTGATGCCCGCCAAGCATATGAACTAAGAATCATTGCAACGGATTCAATTCGCATCGATGGAAATTTACTCATTATTATTCCAAGCTTTGTCGGCAAAGAATCTGCGCCGATTGCCCCAACTGTGTATAATTTTTCAAGTGAATAATGCCATGCATCCGGACTAGGCGAATCTAATAAATCTATTTTACTTATATCGATTTGTTTTTTGCCTAATTCAGCAAAATAATCACTGTCTTTAGACAATAAATAATTCATAGCAAAATCACTGTTTTTCATTTCCGGGTCAACTTCACTAATTAACAAACCTAACACACCAGATGTTATTTCCGATTTAATTATCTCTGGATATGCATCCTCCTGAAATGCATCATATGTTTCTTTCGTATAAAGTGCAAATGCCTGTCCTGGCGCATTGCGTCCGCAACGACCGCGTCTTTGTCTATACATCCCGCGAGTAACCGGCTTATTAATAAGCAACTCAACACCCATTGTAGGGTCGAATTCACTTGAATTATAAAATCCAGTATCGATAACATATTTCAAATTCGGATACGTAATCCCTGTCTCACCTACATTCGTCGCCACAATAATCCGGCGCGTTGGTCTGTTTTTGGTCCCCTGTAATATGATATCATTATAAGGCCGTGTTATGTTTTGGAAGTTTTGGGTTTCGCCTTGGATGTCGGAACGGGTGAGACTTATTGCGATTATTGGGTTGTCGAGTTTCGCAAAAGAGAGTGCCTCTGTTATTTTTTTTATTTCACTTGCACCACTTACGAAAATAAGAATATCCCGAAATGTCGAATCTTCTTCAATGTCGGCCATGTTTTCAGTGTGTATACGCAAAGCAAGTTCAACAGCTGAGTCGATGTAATTTTCAGTTGGATATGAAAGGTAAGTGTCTGATATTTCATGAGAGAAACCTAATACGTCAATGATATTTTCATAACGTTCTGTTTTAGTGCAATCGCTAAGCATATAATCGGCGAATTTATAAGGGTCGAAAGTCGCACTTGTAATTATAACAAATGGACATTCTGGATTTTTATAATGTGTTTGTATAAATTTCTTCATACTCATAAGCACAAAGTCTGTGTCAATACTGCGTTCATGTGCTTCGTCAATAACAATAAAACTATACTTTTGCATAAACTCTTTTGCGCTCATGACTTTTAATTGTTGTGTAAGCACCCCAATCGTCATATATATAAGTCCTTTTGTTGGCTTTTTTGTGAATGCTTTTGTTTGATAGCCGATATTTTCTTCAAGCACAAGTGGTTCTCGGCCCTGTTTTATATGTTCTTTTGTATTATATGGAATAACTTGTTTAACCGGAATATCAACAGCATTAAAAACACGTGGTTGAGTGCACGCAATATTTCGGCGTGTTCTCGCATAATAATTATGAAACAATTCGCTCATCATAACCGTAGATTTACCACTTCCTGTCGAAGACCGCACAAGCAAAATTTTATCAGCGGGCGACTTTGCCGCTGGATTTGGTGAGTGGGGGTCTCTCGTCACTTTCTTATCAAACCAACTCATAATATATTCAATCGGCACGAGCTCATCTAACTCTTTCTGCTTAGGCCCATACCCAGTCGCCACCAAATTCCCCTTCACCAACAGAGTCGGCAAACTCATATTTTCGTTTTATATTTTTGTTTTTAATTTTTATTTTGTTTTTGTTGGTTTTCTTTTCTCATTTTCATTTCTCATTTTCTTTTCTCATTTTCTTTTCTCATTTTCTTTTTTTCGTGATTTACTCTAACAAAGAATGACTAATCGTTAGGCAATACGGCGCGCGGTTTTGGCACATTAATTTTTGATATTATAAACCGAATCGATTCGCTTACGAATATTATGTTTTACCGGTGTCAAAAAATCGCGGGTTTTGAATTACATTAAAATCTATATATTGCGAGTGGCAATATAAGCGGTTTATGACATCAAACTAATATGTGCCCTATGGCGCCCGGGCCCATTTTTAATTTTACAATTTTTTGCTTATTTATTTTCTTCTATTAAACCTTTAAATAGTTTTTTGGAGGCGGCCCGGGCGCCGGATGGCACACTTATGTTTGATGATAGGAACATATTATATTTTTAATTTCAATATGACAGTTTACTTTGTGTCAAAAACTAGCCTAGTCTTGAATGAAATTAAAATTTTTTATTCGCGATTTCAATCTAATGGGTTCCAATTAGCAAAAATTAATGTGCCCCCTAATCGCCTAATTTGATTCCTAAGGAATCAAATTGGGCTCATAACCGCGCGCCTATTGGCCTAACTATTTGATTAAATTTTTCGTGAGTGAAATCACAAAGTGTAAAAAATATTTTCTTCCTCGGATTTTTTTTTCGTGAGTGAAATTGCAAAGTGTAAAAAATATTTTCTTCCTCGGATTTTTTTCGTGAGTGAAATTGCAAAGTGTAAAAAATATTTTCTTCTTCGGATTTTTTTCGAGAGTGAAATTGCAAAGTGTAAAAAATATTTTCTTCTTCGGATTTTTTTTGCGAGTGAAATTGCAAAGTGTAAAAAATATTTTTTGGTCAAAGATTTTTTTGTGAGTGAAATTGCAAAGTGTAAAAAAATATTTTTCTTCTTCGGATTTTTTTGTGAGTGAAATTGCAAAATGTAAAAAATATTTTTTGGTCAAAGATTTTTTTGTGAGTGAAATTGCAAAATGTAAAAAATATTTATTGGTCAAAGATTTTTGTGAGTGAAATTGCAAAGTGTAAAAAATTGAAATTGGTAATGCTTTAGAAGCACATTATAAAAATGTCAGAACAAAAAGAAAAAGAAAATGGAAAAGTACTTGTGATTACACATGGGGGATGTCCGGATGGAACGGCTGCTGGGTTTGTGATGAGTCTGAAGTATCCTGATGCGGTCATTTATGGCGCGCAAATTCGCAATTTCGCAGAAGATAAGAGGCTCCAGGAAATCTTTCTTGGTTTTCGCAAACTCTTTATCGTAGACTATTCATATCCTAAAGATGTCATCTTGGACTTTTGTAGCCATTATGATTCAGTTACTATTTATGACCACCACGTCACCGCGCAGAAAGACCTCGTTTTTGATGAACCTCCTGCAAACCTTAAAGTCGTCTTTGACATGAATCGCTGTGGCACCGAAATCTGTTGGGACGAGGAATTTGGTTTGGAACCACAAGAGCAAAAAAATCCCACAGGGCCCGGAGGGCCCGGAGAACGAAGATGGTGGATTAAACATATTAGTGATAGGGACTTGTGGAAATGGGAAGATGAGAATTCACATGCATTTTCAGAAGCCTTTTCCGTTATGGGAATTAATTCCACAACACTACGTATTATTAATGAGTATACTTTGGACGAAATTGCTGAAATGTACGCACTTGGACATAGTGTCCGGCAATATCGCGAAAAGTTGTATACTAAAATTTGCGAATCAGCCTTTATTACACAATTTGAAGGATATACCGTTTACGCCATTAACATTGACATCTATCAATCCGACATTGGCAATATTTTAGCATCACGCCCCGGCATTGACTTTGCCGTAATCTATCGACAAGACCCAACATCAACTCAGCGTTGGTACATTTCACTACGCGGCACAAAGAAAGAAATCAACCTTGCCGACCTAGCCAAACGTCTAGGTCAACGTTCAGGCACCTCTGGTGGTGGCCACCCCCTCGCCGCCGGGTATGAACACATCGGCTCAACATTCTTGTAATTTTATTTTTTCTTTTAAAAAATAAAAAGAATGAAAAATTAAAATTATTGTTTAATGGCGTGGGTGGAGTTTGGGTTTGAGGGTTCTGGAATGGCCGGAGCGGGAGGTGTAAACGGTAAATTCGTTCGGAGTAATAATGCCGTCTTGGTTCGTGTCAATGTCACCAAATTTTGAAGTGGATAGGGTTGTGAGTAAACGTTCAAATTTTTCGAGGTTTTTAGAAAATAATTCATTTAGATTTGCGCCTTCGGCTTCGGCAATCATAAGAGAATTTAGTAAATTACGCATATTACCCTGAACAGTTATCATTTGGGTTAACTGTTCGGCTTGTTTTTTAAGTTGTGCATCTGCTTGCAGCAATTGTGCATCGGTTTGTTTTAATTGCAAATCTCTACGGTCGATTTGTGTTTGGCTTTCATGAAGACTTTCTCGCAAACTCTGCAATCCAGCTGATAATTGTTTTATTAGTTTCTCAACCATCCATTTAATACTACTTGCGTCCATCAATACCATAACAATTGCAATTACTTGAATCGCAATTGACGCCCATAACACAGGCGAATTTGTAATAACTTGTGTAACAATAAGTACAGTAACAACCGTACTTACGACAAGTCCAAGTGCGACAAGCATACGTACACCAAGTGCCAGATTGCCGACTAGCGTCCAAGCTGACACATTGCAACTACTCTGTTGCTTACCACGCACCGGATACTCCACAATATCTTCTTCCATTTGTTCAAAAGCTTTCCTTTTATTTTTTCTATTTCACTTTTTTAATTGGTTTTATAATTGTCAATAAAATCAAAATAATATTTTTTTGCGATTATTCTGAAAACGTCAACAGGTATAAATTTAAGTGTACCAAAGCGGTTGATGAGTAAAAGTGTGATTGTGTTTCGGAATCGTCTTTTTGCAATTTTTTTGTTTCGTGTATAGTATTTTTTTATTGGTAAGTAATTATAACCTTTTGGAATTTCTGCGTTAGAATTTAAATAATTCATTTCTTGTAAAGTATAATTATCGGTGATATATTTTTTTTCGCTGTTAAGTTCAAGTGATGTTACTCTGCAATTTATCCAACTCATACTTTTTAAATTTGACCGCATTATGTATGGTATAATATCTATTTTATTTTCAATACACCAAACCTTGAAAAATAATAAATGATGTAAACATGAATTCTGAATTTCAAAACCAAGTTTGTTATAAAGATAAATTGTGAATTTAATATTGTAAATTTTTAAAATTCTGATTTTATGTAAATTTATAAATTTAAAAATATGAGATAATTCATCAATTGATTGTATTTCAATACTGTCTAAAGTATTATTATTTTTTAATGTACTGACATCTCTTATTTCATCATCACTCAATTCTAACATTAACGAATATTGTTTTCGACTTTCTAAAACAAAATTATCTAATTGTTCTTTAACCGGCTCATATCCAATTCTCACAATCAAATCCATTTCCTAATCACTTCGTTTCTTTTGTTGATTAATTTAAGAAATTAATCTTTTCAATTTTTAAATTAAAAAATATATATATAATATTATGAAATTTTGCATCAGAAATAAAATTAAAATAATATTTTTTGGCGATAATTTTGAAAACGTCAACTGGTATAAATTTAAGTGTACCAAAACGGTTGATGAGTAAAAGCAGTACTGTTTTTTGAAATCGATTAAAAGCAATACTTTCATTACGCAAGCAATACTTATTTATTTTTTTCATCATTAGACTTTGTTTAGTAATTATGACACTTTGTAAATAATAGTTATTCTGTATATTGTCGAATAAATATTCTATTTCATAGTTATTCACATTACTGTCTATCCAATTAAATGATTTTAATTTAGAACGAAATATAGCTGGCATTATGATTGCTTTAAAATTTGTTTCACTCGGAATTCCATTAAACGTTAAATATTGTAAATTTGAACATTGTATTAAATTTGCAAGAAAAACATACGTTCCGTGAATAAAATTTATTTTATAAAATTTGAGTCCTTTTATTTTATTTTCATGAATAAAATTAAAAATTGCTAATAATTCAATATTTGATTGCTCAACCAATTCATTTAATGTATTACAAGCAAGCATAATATCTAAATTTCGTTCATCAAGTCCACTTATCAATTCTACACTTATACAGTAACTCGCATTCTTTTGTAAATTTTTAAAATTGTTGAGTTGTTCGACCACAGGCAAACCAATTCTAATTTCTAAATTTTTCATTTTTACATTTTTGTTTTTTCAATTTTTTCTTTTTTAAATTAAAAAATGAAAATGTTAAAATAAAATTATCATAATACTTTTTTGCGATTAATCTGAAAACGTCAACAGGTATAAAAGATAAATACCCAAATCTATTAATCAATAAAAGTGTTATTGTATTTACATATCGACGAGATGCTAAATGTTTATTACGTTCTAAAATAACGTCAATGTAATATTTTTGAGCTTTTCTATTTGATACATAACTGTTTGTGTCATTAATTGTTATTTGCTGTAAATATTTATTATTTTGTATGTTATCATGAAAATATAAAAATTCTATTTCTTTTCGACTAATTGAACTGTTTATCCAATTAAACGATTTTAATTTAGAACGTAAAATAACCGGCATAATAATTAAGTCAAATTCCAATTGACTTGGAACATTATCAAACGTACAATATCGTAAATTTGAATTTTCAATTAAATATCCTAGAAAAACAAATGTTTCTTCTGCAAAACACATTTTATAAAATTTAATATGTTTTATTTTCTTTTTATTAATAAATTCAAAAATTGTAAATAATTCATCATTTGATTGCTCAATTAATTTTTTCATTTTATTTTCTTCAACTAATATTTCAAGAGTTCGTTTATCTAATCCACTAAATAACTCAACACATAAACAATATTCATTATTCTTATAAAATTTAAATAATTTTAATTGCTCAATAATAGGTAAACCAATTAGAATTGTGAAATTAAAAACCTGTTTCATTTTTCTTAATTTAAGAAATTAATCTTTTCAATTTTTCCAAAAAATATTAATTTTACTAATTTAGTATTTTTTGTACTTCATTAAAAATATTTTCTCTTGATAAGAATTTATATCCTTGTTTTGCAAATGCATTATCCCAAATTTTATTCATATTTTTTGTTTCATCATAATCGCATTCGCCATTTAGTGCATCGTGAATTTTTTTGATATGTTTTGTTTTATCTTTCATTATATTTTTTATGGTTAATGATTTTTGTTTAACAAATATATCGTCAATTAATCTTTCACATCTTTGTTTAAAAATTGTATCTGAATCTAATTTAATATAAAACTTATAGTCAGCATGCATATTATAATATAAATCTTTATTCCACCAAGGCATGTGGTTTAATCCGACAAAAACAATTGGTTTCGTTTGCTTGTTTATAAAATCATCAATGTATTTTTGATATGCATTTGCATTCCATTTTAGTTTATTTTTATAAAACTTGTCATATCCATCATAAAATTTATTAACAAATTTTAATCGCAAATCATCAATATCTTTAACAATTATTTTTTGTCCAAATTTTACGCGTAATTTATTACCTAATGTTGTTTTACCGGAACCTGATGGTCCACTAATATGTATTATTATTTTTTTGTTTATGTCATTACCACCGAACGTAGAAACTTTTTTCATAAGAGGGGCGAGGGCTTTTATTTTTTCTGAATGTGTTATAAATGCAACTTTTTTAGATTTCACTAATTCTTTGTAAACGTTTTGTATACTTTCACATTTTATGACCGGCACTTCGCCGTCTGAAATGAATTCTAGGTTTTGCAATCCAAGACGTTTATCTGAATGAAAGTGTTTTGCATCAACATAATGTAAATATCCGGATGTGTTAAATTTTTCCTCAATTGTTCCAGGTATATTTTCAACTATATAAATTCTGCCATTATGGGTTCCCATTTCTAAATCAATATCTGTCCATTTTGGTATAAATATTAATGCCATCTCTTTACTGCTGGTTGCAAATACAGCACTTTCACCATTTATAACACCAGATGGTCTTGGTTCCAGTTTTTCTATTTTATCTCTTGACCCATGATAATAATACTTTTCTAATTTGCCGCCAATGACAATATCAGAATTAACGTATACAACGGCGCCGAGTGGGAGCCATTTATTTCTATCTTGTGCAAATTTTTCATTTTGTGAAATGACAGCTTCTTCAAGTGCTTTTTCAATATTTGTCCTTTCAGGGTTGAGATGTTTCCATACTATTCCAACTGTACGTTCACCCGTTTCAATATCACTCATTAGTCTTTTACGTAATTGATTTTTATAATTAGCAGGGTCCGGTTCAACAATTATAATTAAATCTGGATTTAGTCTATGATTTTCCTCAACTGGATAAGACCCCTCAAAAACGACTTTTCCAACTTTTTTATATGCATTTAATTTATTAAACAATTTATCCATATCTGGAACATATGGTTTTCCAGATAAATGTAAACTGAGCAATTCTCTTGGATGTCTACCAGTTTCTTCTGTAAACATTTCATAAAATACATCATCAATAGAAACAGGTTTAAAACCTTTAAATTGTTTTGACAAATATGATTTACCCACACCACTTCTTCCAACTAATAAAATAGTCTTTGGTTTCTTTTCATCAATAATGTTTTGTAATTCTTTTCCGATACCACCACCTGTTATAATTTTCCTGCCCACAACATAAGAAAATATAATTGCTACAATTACAACCAATAAAATTAACAGCAGCAATTTAATCAACATCCTATATTTTTGTTTTTGTTTTTTGGTTTTACAATAAAAATAATGAAATAAATATAAGAATGGATAAACATATTTTTATCGTTAGACATGGACAAACAGATAATAATGCCAAACAAATTCGATATGATAATCATACAGAAGTTGATGATGTTCCTCTAAATAAAATGGGACTTGAACAGGCTTATAAATCAGGTGAATATTTAAAGCAATTTGGTAAATTTGATATTGTTATTTCTTCACCAAGATTAAGATGTCTACAAACAGCAGAACAAATTTGTGATGCGGTTGGATATAACAAAAATAATATTATTACAAATGATTTATTACTTGAAGGAAAGGCTGGAGTTTTTAATAATATGAATTTTGATAAACTTGAAAAAATACTAAATTCAGATAAAGACTTAAATAAAATAGATGAACAATATAATATTTTAGACCCTATAAATAAAGCATTAAATCGTAAATCAGTTTCTGATAAATTATGGAAAATTAGAAATAAAAAATATAAAGAATCAAAAAAATCTGAAATTGAAATTAACTACGAAAAATTTATTGAAAAATTAATTAAAATGAAACATAATAAAATTCTCATAATTGGTCATAGTTTTACATTAACAGGTCTTATTGGAATAGCATGTGGAATTGACACATCAATGGTGCCAAAAAGTCAAGATGTTGATGAATACGGAAACTGTAGAATTGTTTATTTGCAATATTCAAAAACTTCACCTAAAACAGACATAACAAAAAAACCACAATTTTATTTAATGACCCGCCCAAACAACGAACATCTTAAAAAATGAAAAAATAAAAAATGAAATTAAAAAAATAAAAAGTAAAAGAAAATGTCGTGGTTGGATTTAGCAACTGATGTATCAGAAGAAGAAATTGACTACGTTAAATTGTTCGACAAATGGAAAACAGAAAATGAAGATTATCTTAAACGCGAATTAGAAATCCAATCAATTATGTCAACAAATCGTGAAGATATAGAAAATAGGTTAAAAGATGTTGATATTAATAATGTAAAAACACAAACACTTAACATTCAAGAACTATTTTATATGCGTGAATTACAACGTTATGAAAGCAGCCATGATGAAGTTGGAATTAAAATTATTAGTAAAAAACTTAACAAAATTCGTACAAAATATTATAAACCTCCTAATTATGAAGAAAAAGGGAAAGAAGAAAAAAAAGAAGAAAATAAAAAAAATGATGTAGATGGTAAATTTATTGTACCGCAATTTAAATTTTGTGATATTCATAAAAATATTATTATTGCTGGTGGTAATGTACAAAATAATTTATTGCTTATTAAGAAAATTAATGAGTGCAACAAATACGACATCGTGTATGTTTTTGGGGATACTAGAAATGAATGTGATTTCATTCCTAAAGAATACCAATTTCATTCATCACAATTATTAGATATTATCAAACAATTATTTTCAATTCAATATCAAAAAGAAATCAATTCTAAAAAGTTGGCAAAGATTGCAATTATATTATACAATGCCGGAAACTATTTAGATAGTTCTGAATTACATCGCTATTTTGGTGTGGGTCAGCGTTATATGTCATTTATTGTAATGCCTGATATTTCATCAAACCCAAAATATTTATCTGCGCTTGAACCTGTGCTAAAAAAATTTGGTTATTGCTTTTTAGGAATGTGCTACTGTGGAAATATTCGCAAAGTTATGACTAATTATTGTCATATACAATTTAATACTTTAGAACAACTCATGTCAACACTCCCCTCACATGGTTATATTGTAGCAGACACTACCCACGCTGGTTTTCTCCAATACCACATTTTATAATTTTGTTTTTTGTTTTTTTTGTTTTTCCAAAAAAAATAAAATTGAAAATAAAAAATTAGGAATGGATGTGAATTTGTTTGTTGTGATTCAAAGATTTAATAAATGGGGTGATATGGCAGCATGGTTGTGTACTTCAAAAAAGATTCGTGAATTTTTCTTAAAACCAGAAATTATTTGTGAATGTATAAAATTTCATATAAAATGTATAAAAGAAAATAATGTATGTAAATTAATTGAAAAATTACCAAAATGGATGTATTGTAGTTTGCGTTATACACCGCCTTTTATGAAAGAAATTCCTCAAGTTATAAATAATGAATTAGACAAGTACAACATAAATAGTAATACTCCACAATTTATAACAGGAGGTTTTGTTTCACAACAAGTGCATGGCCTATATTGGGTTAGTGATATTGACATTTGGAAAAATATTGAAGATGAAAACATTGACGAAAAAGAAAGTAATGTAATTAACATTGACTATGTTTATCGTAAAGAACGAATAGAAACATGTATTTCTGAATTTGATTTATCATGTTGTATGTCTGGTGTTTTGGGTAATGATATTTATTGTACACCATTATTTTTATATGGGTATTATACAAATT
>JACCDT010214413.1_pt1 | contig 17358 bp, 18 predicted proteins | sample 7446291 | NCBI WGS metagenome assembly JACCDT01 (sample SAMN15323446, study PRJNA562643) | freshwater metagenome | isolation source: river surface water | place: USA:Blue River Watershed | collected 2017-08-17 | reverse complement strand
GCCTCCTAGACAACCTCCTAGACAACCTCCTAGACAACCTCCTAGACAACCTCCTAGACAGCCTTTCAGACAACCTCCCCCGCCCCCTCAGCCACAACCTCCTGCACCTCCTGCACCTGTAACTCCATCTTTCCAGAAGGTTTCTCGCACGGATATTCCTAAATTACCTCCTGGGCGCGGCATTCCAATTGAAGTAAGTGAAAATGACTATGATGGTAGTGCAGATTCAAGTGAATTTAGCCCATCCTATAATACTGATGAAAAAACCTACTATGCTGATTTCCGTATCAAGAATTCGGCAAAGTTTTATAGAATGTACGGCAAATCTGCTGAAGAAGTAACTAACTTCATCCAACAGTTCAAAAATAAATATGAGTAAAATCTAGAGATGTCTTTCTTTAGTAAAAATCCTAAAGTATATATTGATTATATAATTGACCCTGATGACTGGCAAGCATCAAGTTCAAGTACAACTGCAAAATTATCTCTAGAGCGTATGAAATTTGAAGATACTACAGATCCCAAAAAACAACTTGAAGTTCGTTCAAAATCCTGGTATGTAGATATTCCATTTTATCTAAAAGGGATTGTGGACAACAAAGTTGTAAATGTAGGTGATCAGATGAAAGGAAGATTTTTTGGCAAAGATCCTGCTGCTGCGAAAGAAATGTTTGAAATCTATTACACAATTATCAAAAAGCAAGAGACTGAAAAACTAAAGAAACAGCAAAAGGAACAAAAAGTAAAACAGGTGATCAAAGCAACACAGACAGCCCAAGCAACAATGGCTGAAGATCCTACAGGTCCTGATCTTGATGTAACTCAAGCCCTATCACAAGGAGAGCCAAATCCTACAAGTACTTCTCCTACTCCTAAAGCAGCCAATGCAAACCATTCAGAAGAGGAAAAGGAGAGACAGGCTCAGGGAGCACAACAAAGGCTAACATCCGCACTTGATCAACAAAATCCTATGAGATCTGCTACTGCAAGTACACAATCTACAAACAAGGCTTCACAGCAACAAAAGAAAACAATGCGTTCTTATGCACCTGCCTCACTTCAAAGATTTTACACAGGAACGAAAAAAGCATCCAAGCCCAAAGCGGCAAACGCAAGTGCTAGTGCAAACGCAAGTGAGAATCCTATATCAGTAAGTGGCGGTAAACGAAATAATGTTACAAGAAAACGTTCTCAAAACATTATTAGGAAAGTATAAGATTGTTTACTTGCGAGTCTTTACTCGTAATTTACTTGCGAGTCTTTACTCGTAATTTACTTGCGAGTAAGTAAATCCAAACTTAACAAGAAGACTAACCCACTTCCCACAAAGACAAGTATGTCTTTCTGAGAATTTTCAGATCTTCTTTTCTCAAGAGTATCCAATCTCTCAAAAATCAAATCCATTTTCTTTTTCAAATCGTCTGCTTCTGCATAGGTTGGGCGTTGGCCTGGTGTAGGATAGACACCGCTAGGAGGAGGAAGGGCGTGAAAATTGGCTGTGGGTGCACCTGCAGGTGTCAATGGTTTCCAAACATCTGTTAAAGAAGGATAGGGAAGTGATTTAGAAAGACGTTCTTTTGCTGATTCTACAGCACCATTAATCTCTTCAAGAATTCCAGAAGGAGCAAATCTATAAGCAGGATCATCACCAATTACATTAATAGTACTCTGAAATCCTTCAGTAGTATCATCATCTCCACCGTCAGTGAAATATTTAGGAAGTTTGTTCGTATACTTGGAATTGGGACCGGGAACTTGAGGAATTTGTGAAGTTTGATCTGACTGAAATCCCTCCTTTGTTTCCTGTGTATCCTCTTCAGTACCAAACGGACGGGCTTCAACTATACCCGTTCTTGGATTCATAGGAAGAACATCCCATCCTTTTGAAAAGAACTGCCGATCAGGATCAACATCCTCAAACTTGTAATCAGGATCAAGATACTTCAAAGCAGGATCTTTACACTTTTTTGCACGTTTCTTATGTTCTTTCTTTGCCTTTTCAGTGGGTGTTTCATTTTTGACTTCATTGGAACCAATTTTTTTGGTCCAATCTGGATATACTTCATCTAAAAGACAGAAGTCCATTGACTCTTATTTGCTAGTTAGAAATTCAAATACAAAAAGAGATGCAGACCCAAACACCTCCACAACTTCCGGTTTTACAAGGTGGTTTTCGTACAATTGTTTCAGATCTCCTTACAAAAGTCTCATTGCAAATTCATCTTGCACTCTTTGTGCTCTTGCTTCTTGGTATAGTCTTCGTAGATCAGATTCCATTTGGTATACGTGAGGCTCTCTCCTCCACAATTGGCCGCCTTTTCTTATTTGGTGGAGTTCTCTTTATCACTGAACTATATTCATGGACAACAGGATTGTTAGTTGCTCTCTTTGTACTTTTACTCATCACAAAAAGTTCCCGGAACCTCAAAGAAGGATTCACGTCCGATGATTTCAGTATTAAACTCGTGGAGGATAAAAAGAAATGGTGGGTTGAGCAAGTGTTAAACGAAAATCCCATTGGAATTATTGATGATCGTGTAAACACACTTGCAGTACAGGATAGAAATGAAGAAATGGAATCAAAGAATACTTCTGTACAAGACAGTCGTGGGCAGAATAGTAGCATTATGTAGAGAGGATGATTGAATGGGAAAGTATCTTACGTCCCGGAAATAAAATAGATGGCGTTTCACGTCTCATAGCAACAGTATTCTTTTTTGCGTGGAATGTTTATTATGGCTCTAATCTGAAAGCATTATACCCTTCTTCTTTAATTTCATTATACATGTATCCAATTTGGAGAGCCTTTATGGTATTATTCTTGATTATTTCAACCTATTGGTGCCCTCGTGTGGCAGTAATGGTTTTCTTTACAGTTTTCTTTTATTTTATGGATCTTCAGTACTTACTTGATCCTGTTCGCAAAAACTAATCCTGGATTCAGATAGATGAATGTTTCAACGGCTGCTATGGCAGCAGCACCCGTTGCTGCAGAAGCACTAAATCCAATAGAAGTTCTTATAGCAGGTTTTAATACCAATCCTTATTTTATCGGTTTAATGATGTTATTTATGAATCTTGGAGGTCGTTTTCTTGCTATGGAAGTTACAAAAGGGCAAGAGAAATTCTTTCAGAATCCATGGGTGAGACGTTTATTGATCTTTACTGTAATTTTCATTGCAACACGTAATATTTTTGTTGCATTCTGGTTGAGTTTAGCTGTTATTCTTCTTGTTGGAATGCTCTTTAATGAAAACAGTGCATTATTCATTTTAGCACCCCAGCAAAAGAAAGAACAGCCTGTAGATTCATCAGGAAATACCACAGCTGTGTTAACACCTGAAGAAGCAGATATGTATAGAAAACTTACAGATAAATTAGCAAAAAATGCAAAAGCAGAATCTGGAGAAATAGATTATAAGGCGATCCATAAAGAAGCTTATACAACATATAATCAAAACATGCAATATGTCCAAACTTTATTCTCCTAAGACCAATCAATGACAATTCCTTTCTTTAAAACACGTGTATCATTATTTGTGTCAACCCACTTTTCTTCATAATAGATTTTACAACCTGGAAACCGAGTGAAGAGTCCTGCAATAATTTCTGAATCGGTGATTTCAGGAGGAGGAGGCCAACAACTTACCCCACCTGTTTGTTTTGGCCTCACATACATATAAGAAGTCTTCCCCATTTTTGCAGCATTGTATAACTCATTCCTAAATGTAGCGACTATATTATCAATAAAAAATTGTTTTTCTCTCTCTGGAGCACTTTGAAGATAATCACGAGTGTATACTATAGAATTGTGATTCATCTATAAAAATATGTCCATTCACCTTTAACTTCTTATACCGCAAGGCTTATAGTGTTACCAGACACTGCAGTACGTCTACGTCTACCAGAACGTCCAGTACGTGTGCTCTCTACAGCACTCTGTAAATCATCTGAAGTCATAGACTGAATCTCAACAGCTGCGGAAACAGCGGGTTGAGACATAGTATTCTGAGGAATATCAATCTCACGGGCGCGCGCCTCCTCAAACTGCTTCAAGATATCATCTACTCCAGAAGGCCCCTTCATTTCACGACGAGCAGTTTGACGTGAAGGTTCCACAGAAGCTACATTCGCAGGTGCACGAGGTTGAGGCATGGTGGCTCCACTAGATCCAAAGAAGGCACCTGTCGTACTAGAAGGAACTTCAGGGGCTACTTCTTGAGGTTGACCACCACCCATGGCCATATTCATGAACTTCCCAAATCCAGGTCCCGCTTGAGTAGCAGCAGCACCCGCAAATTGACGAGCCAAATCAGGATTGCTTCTAAGAACATCCTCAGCAGAAGGCATACGTGAACGTAAGAAGGTATTGCTGACGTGGCACATGAAACCACTACCAGCAAGCGTCATCAAGAGACGCATTTCAGGAGGCATCTTGCCACGTTCCTTGTACTTGTCATATAACTCTTCAAAGATTTCATCAAAGTCCTCTACATTTTCGTGAACAGACTCAGACCAACCATCCAACTTCAAATCAAACGGATCAAAGCGACCGTTGAGCCATTCCATACCTGTCACAACACCCACTAAGGCTTGACGCTGGAAACGAAGAGAAGCCTCAAGTTGACGAGCATCCACAAGGCGCATATATTCTTGTTTTACCTCCTCAAGTGAGTTATCCATCGTGTATTTGCGGCTGATAGGAAATCCCTTTTGCTCAAGGCGCTGCAACTTATTCAAATACTCAATCTTTTCTCGTTTTTCTTCTTCAATGTTACGATGAGTAAATGCAGGAGAGAGGGAAATACCAGGGCCAGTAGCAGTTTGCGAATTGCTAAAGATATTTGTCTCAGCATCAGCTTTCTTAATTTCAATTTCAATAGGTGCACTTCCACCACCCCCTCGTCCACCCTCGCCTAAATTTAAGGTAATAGGCTCAAGAGTATCAAACTTGTTGATCTCAATTTCACCCATGCCGGAATTTCCAGGCTGCGATGTAGGAATAGTGTAGGTGTTCGTGTTACCACCACCAGAACCAGAATTAGAAATATTCATGGATCGTGAAGGATTGGCTAACATGTCCAAACCAAGGGAATCTGAACTGTCTCCAAGATCAATCACATTTCCAATCGTATCATCTGCAAAAGAAATTGCTACATTCTCCATTTCATTCAAAGTAATGCCACGGTTCATCTTCTTTCTTTGCCTTCGTTCGGCTTTTTTAGACTCTCCTAGAACGCAGTTTTCAGTTTCAGTTCCTTCTTTCTTTTTTACTTTTGGCATTCTTGCCAAGGATCTTTCAAATCGCTTCTGTGATCAATACCGGGTAGTAGTATCCAAATTGGAAGATGGCCTTCAAGTTTTTGAAATAACAAAAAGAGACCATGGCATCTTTCAATATGATAAGGTAAATGCCTTGTATTAAAATGCAGAAGTTCAAAAATTCTGGGAATTGCAAAGCTTGCAAAGAACATCATCTTCTGAAACATATGTTTTGGAAGAACAAAAGTATGATAAAGAGGAAAATCTAACTCAAATATATCTTGTATAGTGTGATCTGTTTTAAAAATAGTATTGTAAAGTTGAATAATTTGTGTCCATTCTGTAAACATCATCGTTTCTACAACTATTTTTTCTTGATGTGTAACGGGATCTCTTATAGAAACACTGTAAGGATTGAATAAATGCTTTGCAGTATTATCAATATAATGATAAAAAAGTATATTTGGTTGATTGTTGTTTTTTTCTAATTCATTTAGGATTGTTTCAAACATAGAATTCTGGAGAACCATATCATATTGTACACAACCAACATATTCAAATGGTGCAAGTAAAATTTCTTGATTCTTATAAATATGATAAAACACACTACTTTCACAAAAGCGATTGAATTGTAAAAAAGGATCATAATTTGCTAAGAGTCGCTCTTCAAAACAATATTGTTTAAGACTTGCAGGGACTGTTTTTTCAATTTGTGCATTCACTCCAATAAATCTCACATAATCACGAATATAACAGTCACTCAAATCTTTATAAGCTTCTTCTGTAAGAAACTTGTGGTAAATACAGTAAATGCGAAAAGGTTTTGCATTTGGCTGAATTGCGAATATATCCATCTCCTTTTTCTAACAAGTCTTTCTTTAACCGAGTTTGTCCAAACACATACAAAATGCATCGGCTAAATCATTTTTCTTTCCATGTCCTTCAAAAAAATCTTTCCATTTTTGTGACTCTGTAACTTTTGCATACGTATTTCGTACACGATCTTCAGAACCCTGCTTTCTTTCTTTATAACCAGCATCTCCTGATTTTGTTCCCTGAACTTTCTTGGATGCGTGAACCAAAAGAAGCTGAGGAGGATTCGGCTGAAGAAGATCTCGCAATGTTGCGAATAAAAGGATCTGAACAGATTTCATAGTAGGATTCTTCAAAACAGGTTGATTTTCAAGCAAAATATGTGTAGCTTTCTTAAAAAGGACTGCATGATCTGAAATAAATTTTCTCATTGCATCATGAAGAGTTGTTAATTCTGTATCTACAGCCTTCTTGACTTTCTGCTTTTGGATGGGAAGGCTGAATTTTTCTGCAAGTTTTTCTTCCGCCTTCGCCTTTGAAGAAACACCTCCAAGAATTCCTTTCCAACCAAGAATTTGGCGACACGCTGTCATAGAAGGAATCTTCTTTAAGATTACACCTGATGCATCTTGCAAAGGCGGATGGGTATCAGGGCAGTGACGTTTGCAAGTATAGATTGTTCCTCGCTGGTAACTTGCATTGGATGAACACAAACTACATTTCGTGGACACCTTGGCAACCTCATTTCCTTCTCCACGAAGCAAATCATAGTTTTGCCACCCTAAAACAGAATATTTATCATCTTGTTTGGTCATAAGACACCAAGCAAGATTCTTAATTCCAATATCAAAGGCAAGAACAGTTACCATCTCTTCTAGTTCTTTCTAATTCCTTTACATCATTCTTCCACGAATGCTATTTCTTCCACCCTCATTTCTTACTGTCTGTGAAACATTTGCAGGAGGAGGACGAGAAAGAGTGGGAGTTTCAAATGTTCCAAAGAGTTCGGGGCAAGGGCATCCAGCACGTTCCATGCCAATTCCTTCGGGAGCATAGGTATTTGTCCGTGTACATTCAGCAGCACTGCAAGAAACAACAACTTCAGGAGGAGGAACAATGGAAGAATCTACACCATAGATCATACCCGTTACAGTTGCTTGTCTCTCACGTGCAATCGCAATAATTTGATCAGTATTGCGTTGCATCCAAATACGTGATACTTCTTGCTTTTCAGGAGGGATGTTGACTTCACAGTGAGAACGGTAATCGGTTACCAAACGACCATCCTCAAGGGGGGCCGCCCATCCAGGGAATCGGGCATCTTGTGTTGGAAAAATTTGCTTTTTATTGTGTTGACTGGGGGTGACAGGCCAACTGTTTTGGGCACTTGCGTAGAAATTGGGGCTTGTTGGGAGACGGAATAACTTAGAATCCATTGGGAGAACCTCTGTTTAGAGAAGGTATAATGCTTATTCAGTTTCTCCAGTACCGAGGTCCACAGCAAACCCAGTAGTATCAGAAACTTCTGCGGCCATTGGAAAAAGATCATTGGTAGAAGTGGCTCCCTGTACTTCAGATGTCTGTTCACTTTTACGTAGAGCATTAATCAACTCATTGCGACCGGAAGTCTTTTTGTATTTGATTCCTTTCTTATCACAAAGACCCTTAAGTTCATCCTTCGTCATAGACTCATAATTGACAGAAACTTTATTGACAATCACAGTACTAGGAACAGAGTTCTTTCCAGCAGGAGTGACTTCAACAAGTTTGCTTTCAACGACTTCTTCCTCTTCAGCACCCGCGGCCTCAATCACTTCCTTGTAATATTCCTCCTCAGGAATCTGCTCCACCTCCTCCTTCTGCATGTCAAGAGGCTCAGGAGCAGTTACAGGTTCAGGAACATACTCAGGTTCCTCTCGCATTAAATTCTCCGTAGTCATCTTAATGTCCAAAAGGATGCTCTCAATGAGTGAGAGACGCTTCTCAGTATAGGCAATACGAGTATACAAGTAGAAGAAGATTGCTCCAAATACGAGGGTGAGCAAAACACCAACAGTGAGGGATTCGCTTAGAAAATTCATCTCTTTTCTCAATTGACTTTATCCGGAATCTTTATCCGCACTGCAATCCCTGTTTCTTCCAAATGCGTTCTACACTTGAAAGTGTGCAAATACCTGGTTGTAATTTATAAGAAAACGTAAATCCTGATGCCGTCTTTTCACCAGGAACGCAAAGGCGTTGAATTTCCTTTGGGGCATGTTCAACAAGATCAAAAACATGTGTACTCACAACACTTGCAATGTGCGGTTTCTTCCAGAGATTTTGTAAAAAGCATTCAGCAGTTCTCATTCCATCGGGTGGATTTGTACTATGAAAAAGTTCATCAAAGAGAATTAGTCCTGGTCCTGTTTTTCTTTGCAATAGGGATGCTGCAAAATAGACCTCTGTTTCAAACATGGATCGTTCACCAGGTGTATCCTGAAGAACAAGGCCTGAGAGAATCCAATGAAAAGGTCTCAGTACAAGTTTTTCTGCAGCGGCATATCCAAACGTTTGTGCAAATAAAACAGATTGTAAAATGGCTCTCATAGAAGAGGATTTACCACCCCCATTTGGACCAGTAAGAAGAGAATGATGTTCTTTTATTAATGTAATTTCTGAGAGAACTCTGTGCTTCGCAGGGATGGTTAAATCTTGTAAACCAGAAATCTGCAGAAAAGGAGTGTAGGATGGTTTGAGAAACTGCACAGGTTTGAATTCTGAATGGGAAGAAAATACATACAAAACTTCTAATCTCCCAAGTGTTTCAAATACATGATTGTACTGCAATGGGCTCTCAAGATAAGAAACTGCTACTTGGCGAACATCAGAATAAAACGTATCTTCAAAACCTTTTGGAAATACAAATGGGATCTTATTTTGAAGACAGGATTGTTGGAAGTTGAAATAGATCCGTTTCACTTCAAGTAATTGTTCTCCTAATGAAACTAAGAATACATCTGTGTGAGAACAATGTTTTGCATTTTGAATGGGTTGAACAATACCTTGTACAAATGTGAATAGAATTGTTAATCCTTGTGTAGCAGAACGAAAATTAAACCCTTCTTCTGAAGATCCTGTCCACATTCGCCAAACAATTTTCAAATAGGATTGGAATGGAATAGGGACTTTGACACCATATGTTAAGTAAAAATAAGGAAGAATGATTGTTAAAAAAGGCATGAGAATTGCCATCGTTGGAACAAGGTAGATCTTGAAAATAGAAACAAGTAGAAGTGCAAAAGGGATATAATTTATCTGTTTAAAATATTCATGTTGAAACGTGATTTGACTTATTGTATCTTTAAAAACTTCTGAATCAGAGGTTTTTTGAGTTTGAATGGAAGATTCCAATTGACTAAGTTCTTGAAACCACCCTTTCCATGTAGTGGTTTGCTTTTCCGACAAATTTCGTAAAGAAGAAATAATGGTTCTACGCTTTTGTGCCAAACGGATCCCATTTGGAAGAGTGGCAGATTTCAATGTTTGAAGAAAGGATTCTTTTGCCGCCTTTGTTTCAAACTGAAGATTTGTTAACGAATGGATTCCTGCATCTTTTAGAAGTTTTTCACTCATCCCTCGTTTCTACTTCCACCAATGTTCCAAAATTGAATATGACAGACGCGTATAATTAGTATGGAAAAAGTTGTAAATACTTTATTAGCAGGAGGTATGTCTTTGCAATCCATTCAGGGTCTTTTAAAAAATCTTTTGGCACAGGAATCATCTGTTCCATCTCCCTCCGAAGAGATTTGCCAAAAGATTAAGATGTTACAAGGTTTGAGTAATATGACGGAGGGAACAAATAATCGCTTTTACCGGGACTCAAATACGAGTAACTGGAGAAAAAATGATTCTTCATCGCAAGGATTTAACTCCAAATGGCGTGAATCCTCAGCAAAACAATCTGTTCCTCGTGCATATACACAATCACAACCTGGAAAGGATGCAGTAAATGGAGCAAACATACCTCCTCCTCCAACTCGTTATCAAAGTAAATTTAAAAATACTAGTCAGCCTGTTGAAGAAAAAATCTTAAATAATATTATTCTTTCTAAATTGAATAAATTTAGTGCCTCAACGTATGCTGACATTCGTGATTTCTTATATCAAATTCTAGGATCAGGTGAATCCAATCTTTCAGAATTTATTCGCGATTTCATGCGACTTGTCTTCCGCAAAGCTGCTTGTGAAGATACCTTCTGTCCTCTCTATGCCAAGTTACTTTCTGAGATTTCCACAAAATATAGTGTAATTCTTGATGAAATGAAGAATTTGAGTGACAACTATTTAGAAATCTTCGATGAAGTGGAACAAAATGATGGAGAAAGTTATGATGAATTTGTCCAACGGAACCGTGAAAAGAAATACAGATTAGGATATTCTCAATTCCTAGCGGAACTTACTCGTCTAGAAATTATTCCTCTTGAAATTCTTGTAGCAACCTTTACCAAAGTTGTTATCTTAATTCAAAATCATGGAAAGAATGTTGAGAAGAAAGCATTGATTGAAGAATATGCAGATTGTCTTTTGAAAATGACAAAAGTCTTCAAAGGAAGATATTCCCAGTTCTCCTCTTCTGCTCGTGCAGCCTTACTACCCACTATTGAACCTTTGAATGAAACTCTCAAAACACAAAAAGAAATCTACGTGGGTTGCACGTCCAAAACTAGATTTGCACTCATGGATATCCATGATATTTTAGCAAATTCAAAATAAATTCTTTCTTATAAATATAATGGCCCGTAAAGGAAATCGCACCCGTAAAACTTCTCGCAGAGGTATTGTTTCTCGTGTCTACAGCCCGTTTAGCCACCTTTTTCAAGCTACGGGTGAATCCGTTGGTGTAGTCGCCAACACTGCTGGAAATGTTGTAAAGAAGACTATCGGTGCTGTGAATAAGATTGGAACCTCTTTTTCCAGCCACACCAACCGTGCGATCCACGATATCACTGCTCGCAAGCGTAAGAGTCGCAAGGGTACTCGTAAACAATCAAGACGTACTCGTCGTGCTTAAAAAATTGACGCTAACTTTTTTGAAAAGTTTGGCAGGCGTTAATTAAGTTTAAATGAAACATCACCATTCACGTAGAATGCAAAAGGGAGGAAGATCGCGTAAAGATTCGAACGACAAGGACGGAACTTCCGGTCGTGCGAAAGCTACACGAGAAAAGAGACTCAAAAAGGGAGGTGCTGGAACTCAAGATGATGATGTAGATAGTCATGGTAACATTCGCGGACTTATCGCATATAGTTCAGATGAAGATACCCTCTCTACGAGTTCTGAAAGTTGGCACTCTGAAGATGATAGCATTGACTCTCGTCTAACCCCTGAAGAAAAACAAGAGATTCGTCGCTCTGCACGAAAGGCTGCCTTGAAGGCTCGTGAACGTATTCAACGCCGTCTTGCTGAAGAAGAATCTCCTAAGAAAAAGTCTTCTAAGAACAAATTCAAACCCAAGTCAAAGCGCAGGGTCATTGAAGAGGAAGAAGAGGAAGAGGAAGAAGAATCCTCTGAAGAAGAAGTTGTTCACAAGAAATCTAAGAGCAAGCGAAAGGCCAAAGAAGAGGATGAAGATGAGGATGAAGATGAGGATGAAGAAGGAGAGGTTGATGAGGATGAGGAAGAAGATGAGGATGAAGATGAGGATGACGACGAAGATGAGGATGATGAAGATGAAGAAGAGGAAGATGCCCCTGGAATCAGTATTAGTATTGGAGGCTTCGGTGAAGAGTTCTTTGATCGTATGAAGCCCAAGCGTCACAATATGAAGAAGGAACCTGAATCCGTGAAGAAGTTTGTAAAACTTATCACGAAACCCATGGGTGAAAATACCATTGATGATCAAATTGACCAGTTCAAGTCTCTCTCTGAAGAAAAGCAGAATCAGATGTTGACTGCACTTGATCGCAAATCCAATTCTGGTGCATCCGAAAATCTTATGTTCCGTATTCTCACCATGAATATGCCTGCTGAAACTCAACAACTTGTACTTGCGAAGTACAATAGTCTTCAAGGCCTTGATCCTAGTTCTGGTGAATACTTCAAACTCCGTGCCTGGCTTGAAAAACTCACCAGTCTACCTCTTGGAATGTACAAGGAACTCCCTGTGAAACTTGAAGATGGATCTGAGACGTGTGGTGTCTTCATGGAGAAGGCTCGCAAATATCTTGCAGAAGCCATTTATGGTCAAGAAGAAGCTAAACTCCAAATTCTCCAATTCATTGCTGGAAAGATTGCCAATCCTACTTCTCGTGGTACCAGTCTTCTTCTTGCAGGACCTCCTGGTATTGGTAAGACGTCTCTCATTCGCGATGGAATTGCCAAAGCCATTGGTTGGCCATTCCAGTTCATCAGTCTAGGCGGTGATTCTGATGCGAGCACATATACTGGTCACCAACTTGTCTATGAAAGCAGCCACTGTGGTAAGATTGTAAATTCACTCGTTGCTGCCAAGAGTCTTTCTATGGTTCTCATGTTTGATGAATTGGATAAGATTTCTGCAACTGCCAAGGGTGAAGAAGTCATGAATCTTCTCATTCACTTGACGGATCCTGTACAGAATTCTGACTTTGAAGATAAGTATCTTTCAGGTATTCCTATTGATCTCAGTCGCACAATGTTTGCATTCAGTGCAAATGATATGAACAAGATTGATAAGGTACTCCTTGATCGTCTTGTTACTGTAAATCTTTCTGGATACAATGCGAAAGAGAAGTTAGCCATTGCTGAGAACTTCTTGGTTCCTGCTGCACTCAAAGAGGTTCACCTTGATGAGAAAGTCAGTATTAGCAAGGATGTTCTCCAACACATCATTGAAGAATATAGCAAGGAAGAAGCAGGTGTTCGTGAACTCAAGCGTAGCATTGAACAGATTGCCCAAAAGGTAAATATGCTCCGCATCTTCAACAATAAGGATCTTCCTTTCCACATCAAGGACTTCCACCTTCCCTTCGTAGTCAAGAAAGAACATGTGGAGATGTTCCTTAAGAAGAAGAGTGGTGGTATGGATGTAAGTGTTCAACGCATGTATAGTTAATCTTATTTCCACATAGAATCTTGTCTTTCTCGTTCAGCTTTCAAATCGGCCAATGAATGAATTTCTTTAGAAGTTTTAATTTCTGTATTTATTTTTTGAACAGGTTTTTCCTCCTTTTCTTTCTTGTCTTTCATCACAACTAACGCCGTTGATTCTTCTGTTTGTGTGCACCACATAGAATCTAATGCAGCTCTCTCCTGTTGGATAGATGCTAGTCGTGCCTTCATTTCAAGACTGGCTTCTGTGTCTACATATTTTTCAGTGGTAGTTCCTGTTCCCCAACGACATCTTGTACACGCACTCATTTTCTTCTACTCTACTAGAAAAAAATGGATACAACTTATTCGCAAGATACTTGGCTTTTATGGAAACGTGTGACCATGTATGCCATGGTGTTGGTGATGATTGGAGGCTTGAACTGGCTTTCCATTGGAATCTTCCAAGTAGATGTTGTCAAAGCACTTCTCCGTAAGAATACCCTTATTCGTTCAGTCTATGTTTTAGTTGGTTTATCTGCTTTATTATTATTTTTCCGGCGTGATACCTATTTGCCATTCTTGGGACCTACCATCATGCCCACAGGTTCGCTCAATGCAGTGACTCCTTATGGCGCCTCCCAAGAAGTTGTGATCAAAACCAAGCCTGGTGCGAAAGTTGTGTACTGGGCCGCTGAACCTGCTGCCAAAAAGACTGTAGAAACCTACAAAGAGGCTTATGGTGCGTACAGCAATGCGGGTGTAGCCGTTGCAAATGCTGCTGGTGAGGCTGCATTAAAAATAAGAGCCAATCCTCAGGAATATATCGTACCCTGGAAAGGAAAACTTTCTTCCCACATTCATTTCCGCATTGTGGGCGACGATGGTTGGATGGGACGTGTACAGACGTATTGGCTAAAGGATGGAAGCATTGAAGCCTTTTCTGATGTTTTTTGATTAGCGAGTAGATGCGCGTTCATAGAAGAGAATATAGTTTGATTCTCCAAAATTCGGTTTTGCAAGAGGAAATACAGACTCATCATCATAGAGTAGCCAATTGTCTGAAATAGGATCTTTGACTTGAGCGGTATAGTGACCGCCCCGAGAACTTCCATGGTGATCCACAATTCCTCGCAACATATATTTTGTAACAGCTGCCTTTTCAGGAGATTCTTCTGAGAAGAGAGATCCAAGATCCAGAATTTCTTCAGCAGAAATTTTTGTGTGAATTTTCTGACCATCTGGAGTGAAGCGCTTGAGACAAACCACCAAGTTTTGGGGTAGACGCCAGATGGTCACTTTTCTATCTCCATTGTGGCGATTGGGCGCACAAGCATCACAAGAATATCCTTCAATTGTTTCGGCTTTCATATCTTCTGCAATCATGGAGAGGAGAGAAGGAGGATTCGCATCCAGTTCACCCGTTCGCTTGGGAACGACTGCCTTGAGAGTATTAAACGTTTCCCAGCGATGATAAGAGGTCTTGCATTGAGAACAAGTGATTGTAGAATGCAAAAGTCCATAGAAGATATCCACAAGAGGACTATATTGTTTTGTGAAGTTATTTTTCCAGGTTTCTAGGGCTTGAACTATACGCTTTTCAGATTCTGTTTGAGGAGGTTGTTTCATAATTTGCATTTCCACTTCCATACTGCTTCCCTCATGAAGACATTCAATCATGTACATAAGAAATTCATGTGCATCATGGGGCGCCTTTACCTTCATATGATCATAGACAGAATCAGCAATACATTCATGTGTCGCACTCCAGAAACCAGCAGGTCGCATAATTCCAGGATGCTGTCCTTCATTCTGTTGTTGAATAAGATCTGCAAAGGAAGTACAGACATCTTGCTGAAGTTTCCGCTTTCCAGAAGGAGATTTCACAAAGAGAGAATCATAACGACCAGAAGTAAAGAGCCAAGAAACACGGGGAAGATTACGAAGACACTGAAGGGTAGCATTTGCGTAACAAGTCAACCCCATATTCTGGAGACCAACGAGACCCTTCTTCTGAGTGAGTTCCATACTTTGATTCATGCGTACTCGTTTATGCGAAAAATTGACCTCCAATTTTTTTACACAACTTGTAGTCAAACATGGCAGCACCTAACGCAAGAGATTATGAAACCCTTTATGGTGTAGGTCTTCTTGATGACCTTCACAATTACTTTCCAGCAGTGCTTTATGAACCAGAACAATTTCGTAGTGTGAGTCAACTCTTAACCTATATTACTCGTCAAACGCATCGTCGCTTTGATCTCTTTACATTTGGTCAAACTGCATACAATGAACGCATGCGTCCTTTACAGCCTGCACAACCTGCAGCCCCTGCACGTGCTGTACAGCAAGTTCGTGTACATCCTCGTGTTGTTGTTGCTGCACCTCCTCCAGTTCCTGCCAATTCTGTATCTCCAGTTGCTCAGGAATCTGTTTCTGTTTCTACTCCTGTTGTTTCAGTGAATCTTGCAAATGCCTTGAATCCAAATGCAGTACTCCAAACTCAAGGGCGTCATGCAGGTCAACTTCCTTCTCTTGCAGCACTTGCTCAACAACTTGCTGGATACAATGAAGAAGAAACAGAAGGTGATGATGAGGGTGACGAAGAGGAAGAATATCGTGACATGCCTGATCTTATTCGTGTAAGCGAAACACTTCTTGGTGGATTGGCACGAGGATCCACAACCCTATCAGCATCACAAGGTAATACGTTAACTGTTCTATCAGCACTCTTAGGACTCAGATATCCACCTGGTCAACAAACTTTTCCGGCTGAATTCTTAAACCCTGTTGTTGTTCGTCCCACTGAAGAACAAATTGGACGAGCAACAACTGTCACCCCAATCACTTCTACTACTACAGGAACTTGTGCAATTTGTCAGGCGCCCTTTGCTGCTGCAGAGGAAGAAGATCAAAATCAAGAACAGCGTGAAATTACTCATTGTCACCATGCATTCCACAAAGAATGTATTGATACATGGTTCCGTGAAAATGTTCATTGTCCTGTTTGTCGTCATGATATTCGTGAAATTACAGAATAAAAACCTTTAGTTTCTAGTAGAGATGGGAGACAGTTTTGATCTACCTGAATTACAAGAATATACATTAGATCAACTTTTAACTATAAAACCAGAAGATCTACAAGATGGACTTTATACTATAACCCTTTCAAAAACACAAGCACAAGAAAGTGGATTTGATATAAAAGCTTTTTTAGAAGACGGAGAGAATGTCCTATTTACTTGCACATTTAATGAGAAGAAAGATAGGAGATTTTTAGTAAGTGATAAGGATGGTGTGAAAAATAGAGATTTATCAAGGATATTAAATACTCTTTACTATGCAAAATACGCGACTGCGGTTCTTCCACCCCAGGCACCCTGGGAAAATACAGCAGAGACAGTACCTCCTCCCCCTAAACCTGAAGATAAGAAACCTCCTGTAGTAACACCTCCTCCCCCTAAACCTGAAGACAAGAAACCTCCTGTAGTAACCCCTCCCAAATCAGAAGAACCAGTACCAAGAGAAGAAGAGGTTGAAGATGAAGATTCACCGTTAACAGATTGTGAGCGAAAACTAACATTGCAGGATTTTGTACTAACTCCTATTGAAGATTTACCCTCCAGACAAATCATTTGCATTGAAGATCGCAATGATGATTTTCAAATAATTCCAGATGAAAAACAAGGTAATTTTATCTTTTATAAGGGAAAAGTCTATTTTTTTGTAATATTGGATATTGCAAAAGTAGGTGGAAAAGTAACAACTTTTAAATTGGCTGTTTTAGAAAATGATGGTTCTGTAAATAAAACGATCAGTCAAAATCTAACGCAGTTTTACAAAGATTTTCAAGAAAAATTAATCAAAATGAAAGGGAAAGGTGCAAGGCCAGTTGTTCCAGTAACAACATCTACCAAAAAGGGAGTTCGTATTGAACTTACAGAGAGAGTATATGAGAAGGGTGATACTGATGAAATTAAGGCATTGAGAAATAAATTATATGCTGAAATGGATAATCTGAAGAAATTACAAGCGGGTGCACTCCCTATAAACCTTGAAATAACTGAAAAACCAGGATATACTCCTCTTCATATGTTGGATGAAGATTTCTTCAACAATAGGTTAAATTATAACGTAGATCTTCTTCATATTATACCTCTTGAACTTTTAGAAAAATTTAATCCTTATTATTATGTTAAAAATGAAATTGTTGAATTCGCAAAGGCTAT
>JACCDT010043034.1_pt1 | contig 17380 bp, 6 predicted proteins | sample 7446291 | NCBI WGS metagenome assembly JACCDT01 (sample SAMN15323446, study PRJNA562643) | freshwater metagenome | isolation source: river surface water | place: USA:Blue River Watershed | collected 2017-08-17 | reverse complement strand
TCGATAAATGATTCCACGGCCATTGGTTGATATTCCTTGGGAATATCCAACAGGTGTTCTTCGAAGTCGTTTACCGCTTCCGCCCACCGCCTGTACAACTCCAAGGGGATGCGTCGTTTGAAATTTCGCAAACAACGCTCCAACCGGACCTGGAGCAGGACATCCAGCGTGGGTTTTTTGAAAGCACTCGCCTGCCTGAGCGCTTCTTGTCTTTGATCCTCTGTTGGGACCCAAATTTCCAACAGCTTAACGGCGCCTTCGTGTCCGGAAACCCCCCAGACCGAGGAGGCAATCTCTGTGATGCGGTATTGTTTGTTGCACGCATAACAGAACAGAGAATCGTGTTTGCCGTAAAGTCTTGCCGAGGGAGTGTTTTCCATCCCACCGGCGTGAACCGGACAACGAACACTGCCGGGAATATCGTGGTACGGGTGACCGATGCGATTGAGGAATTCATCCATCGGAACAATCTTGTCCGCGATAATGACCTCGGCAGTAATCTCGTTGAAACGGGTCATGATGTCAAGAACTCTTGTTGGTAGTCATTTTCACGGTCCGCGTTGATCTGTTGGATGAATCGGTAGCCGTTGTAAAACTCGATCATCCACGGCTCGGGTTTGCTGCCGTCGCGGTTTTTCAGCAAACACATGACCGCTCTGTTTTCCGCGTAGTAGGCGTTGTCCTGATAGATCGTGCAGACCACGTCCGAACTTCGCTCCGCTTCATTGGCGTCCGCGAGCGCATCCATCTCATAACGGCCTCGAAGTTGGACGAGGGTGGTGGAGTTGGCGGCCTCGCGGGCCGCTCCGCCTTCTCGGGCGGACTTTTCACCTTTCCGGTTGATCTGGTGCGGGGTGAGGACGTAAATGCCGTCTCCTCGGGCAAATTCCATCGCCATCCGCTTGGCGGCAATGAAGTTGTAGTTCACGATGTCGAATTTGGAGCGGACTTTCGCATTCGGGTCAGGAGCGAGCAGCCCCAGATAATCCACCACCAGCATGTCCAGGCCGCCCAATTGGCGGTGGGTCGCTTCCGCGCGATCGCGAACGTCGCTGATACTCATAGGGCCGCGAGGTTTGACTACCTGTAGGCGATCGTTGAAGTTTCGGCTGAAATTTTCCAAGGTGTAGTGATAGATGTCCTCCTCATCGTCGGTGGCCGCAACTTTGTCACGGAACACCGTGTATGGCAGGGGCTTGAAGCCCTCCAGCCTCGCCAGTTCATAGTTGTGGCGGGCGCAGAAGATGTTGAACAACTGTTCGTCAGGCATTTCAAAACTGAAGAACATCGCCGTGGACTGCGAATTATCCGCCAACGACCGATAGACCCAATTGATGGCCAAGGTGGTCTTTCCGTGGCCCACAAAGCCCGCGATCGTCCACAACTCGCCTGCTTTCCCACCGTTGGTGTTGTCGTCAATCTCCGACAAGCCGGTGTAAATTCGAGGCTCCAGGCCGTGGAGCTTTTTCATTTGAAATTGAGCTTCAATAAACATCCTAAGTTCCTCCATGGAGCGGTCTTTGAACACAGGGTTGAGATAAGTTCTGGCGACAGCCAATTCGCTTGACAGATATTCGATCGCCTGTTCCGGCCCCTTCAACGTCTTGGGCTTGCCACGTTCGAACATTTGAAAACCATCGTCCGACAGGATGTTAGACGAAGCGCGAATCGTCAAATTGAGCTTCTGAGTCGTAGTGTCTTGTCGGAACGTGTCCAGTACGTGCGTGAACACCGTCGGGTAAGCGAAGTGCTGTTCTCGAACGGACTTCAGACAATCGAGGAGTTCAAGATCTTTGTCCTCTTCGAGCATGGTTTGCAATTCGGCAATGACCGGAGGGCCGATGTACTTCGAGTACCATTGAAAAATGATCTGCGCCAGTTTTTTGTACGGCATGTCGAGATTGAGATCGTCTAGCGTGATCGACGTTTTGTTGTCCTGCGCGGCCACCTCCTCTTCCCGGTCTTTGGGGTTTTGGACACAAAAAGACCTCAAGAGTCGTGCTTGATGCTGCAATCTTCGTTCTGAAAGAGAATCAAAATCCATGTTGCCTCCACAGCACCACCCCCTGGGGGTGGTTTCAGAGTAGAATGACCTTCGAAGCGTCGTGTATGGGTTTCACATCGAGACCATAAACACTTTTGAGGTGTCCCGGGGCGTTAAGAAATACCCAGCAATCTCGATGAGCTTCCTTACGGCGTTGAAACACACTAGGAACCAAATCTGAGTGCAAGATGTTTTTGGTTTCCGTGAACCCAAAAATCAAAAACAACTGATCAATTTTTTCGAACGCATTCAGGTAGAGCCCGGAATCGCATTCATCATCTTTGCCCAAACAGATCGACAATAAGCGTGAACCATCAAGAATCAAGTGGCTACTACTGTCTTGTAGAACACGGGAATAAATGATCCGATACGCCAACGCCGCGTTTGGGACTTGAAAAGTCACGAACTCTTCAAACCAGGGGATTCGACGGTATCGAGGATCAGCGGGTCGCAACGGTTCATAGTTAAAAAGCGTGCCCACCCGCAGTTTGAGAAGTTGCTCCAACTCCACATTGTCACGTTTCACCAAGATCGTCCGTGAGCCCTGCGGGGAATACCTGAATTCAAAGTCCTGTGTGGCATTGTCTTCCGCCGCGACGGTGGCTTCCCAGACTTCAGGTTTGATCTTTGCTTTTTGCAACACTTTCGCGCGAAGTTCTTTCACCAACTCCGACGACATTTCTGCGGCAATCGTGAAGAGGTTTCGCCCCAACAAACGGTCGCCATACCAAAATTCGCGGCCCCCGGATTCCGGGTGCTCGATCTGGATGAGGTTTAACGTGCTCGCTTGCTTGAGAAGCAGTCGAGCCTCTATTTTTTCGCGGCGTTTGGAATACAGTTCTTCAAGATTTGTCATCCCGTTGTTTTCGGTGGACATGGCGTCTTCTCCTTAATGCTTCTCGGGCGATCTCGGTGGACAGGACATACTTCTCGGGAAGTAGGTCTCCTCGCTCCTGAACGATTTGCTCGAACGGTCCAAACTTTTCGACAATAACCGCGTCGACCAATTCATCTATGGAGTCCTGGCAGGTCAGGTGCCAGATATTAACGTGAGAATGCACAGAGCCGAACCTTCGAATTCGACCCACGACTTGAATGTATCTCCCGCAGTCCCAAGGACGTGAGAGGAAAATCAAGTTACACGCTACCTGCAAATTCAAACCCTCTCCGCCAGCATCGGAGATGAACAACAACTGCGTCTGACCGGACATGAATTGTTCGCGAGCTTCAGTCCTTTGTTTGTCCGATTCCTTCCCGGTAATTTTCACCGGATTGTACTTTTTCAACTGTCTCACATAGCTGGCGATGGCCCGTTCAAACGGGCAGTACACGACTACCGGTTCCCCGAAGAGTTCGGTATCCAAAAGTTCTTTCAACACCTCTAACTTGGTGTTTTCCGAAGCCAAATTGGTAACTCTCGGGTCTTCCGGAGAGATGTCGGGATCTTCATACAACAACGACAATTCCGGGGCGGCAGACAACATTTGAGAATGACTGACGGCGGCTCCGTAGTCGGGCTCCCCGGTCTCATCCAGTTTGGCGAAGACACCGATCTCCGCATCCAAATAGATGGACCGATGAGTCGGGTTCATGGGGAAACTTCTCTCGATGTGTTGTACGAGAGGTCTTTCACCCCCAAGTTCGTCATCCGTGCGACCCAAATAAAAAGGTGCGATCGTTTCCTTAAAATGGTCTAGGTTTTTGTAACCTTGCAGAACTCGTGCTCGACGCATCCCGCCTCGACGAGGTTGAAGCTCCCAAGCAAAGTCACAGTACCGCGACTCAAACAACCCCAGGCTCATCATTCCAGGAATTATCGCGTGTAAAGCGCCGTGAGCATCGTGGGCGAGATTTTTAACCAAAGTCGCCGTCAAACCATGGACTCTCCCGACTTTCTCCAACATCAGCCTAGTTGTTTTGTGCAACGCGGATTTTGGATTCTTGATTTTCTGACATTCATCGAGAACCACTTGGGTTTTCGGTAGGACCTCGCTCACCAGGGGTTCGAACGTCTTCCAATCTCTTACGAATTGTGCCCAACTCATGATAATCGCACAAGGTTGGTCTTCTTTAGCCAAATCTGCCCATTGTTGGTAGATTCTGAGACGGGTCTTGACGTTAGGAGAAACTTGTTCCAAAACTTCCACGTCCCGCACAAAGTGGCGAGTTTCGCTGCCCCACTGGCGAACCGCCGATTTGGTGGTAAGGACGAAAAGCGGAACATTTCTGCTCGTCAAGAGCATCGACCAACAAAGAAGCTCTTGAACTGTCTTACCCGTGCCCGTGGGATCGCCTAGAACGAAGTGTTTGCGGAAGAGTAGGTGAAGTGCGCCAACTCGTTGATACGGACGAGGTTGGCAGAGCGGATTCCAGTGCGGAGGTAGAGGCAGGTCAGGCTGATCTCCACGGGCACGAATAAGAGCAAGTTTTTCATCAAGAGTCATAAGGTTTCTCAGAAGCTTGACCAAGACCCGCTATCGGCTAAAAACCCAACAACAGAGGTTGGGAATCCGACGGGGAAAATCATCTCTTGTTCAGGTAACCAAGGAGGTGTTTGACCAGTTGATGCTTCGGGGAGAATACCCCCGAGATTCCACCCCTCCAATAATTGAGAGGGATCGTGCAACATGAAGTCTACAATAGGCTCGCCCGCTGTCAAGGTCGTACTCCCGGCTCCCAAATATCTATAATTCAACGGGGCGGTGATGAATACCCGACCATCCGCGAGAAAACTGGTGAATTTCTGTCTATGACAGAGCACTTTGTTGGTTGTTTGCTTAAATCCCGCCAGCGGTCGAGGGAGCGAGCAAAATAACACGTCCCGAATCTGACCCTCATCATTGGTTTGATCCAAGTTCGCCCCCGCAGAGACGTTCTGGTCAGGCAGGGGCTTGATTCGACACCGTCGGAGTTGTCCCTCGCAATGCAACAAAACTCTAGTGGCCCGCCCGATGTTGATCAACCGTTCGGGAGTGCGATCGTAGGCGTCTAGTGTGGCTTGTTGAATTTTGGTCAAGGTCTGCCCCGCTTGCTGCGCTCGAACGGCTTCGCGATATACCCGGAACACCGGATAGTCGGGCTGGGAAATGTTGGGGAATAAATTTTCAATCCCAGAACTTTCCTCGGGGTTGAGGATCGGATTTTCCACCACATTTCCAGGGACGGGCGTGTAATCGTCACCCACGCGGAACAAATGCCCGTCCGTCACCGGAGCGACATAGAAACGGTTGATGTCAAACGGACCCACTCCCGGGTTGGGCGCTACTTCACTGTCCCAGGACGGCAGATCGTGCTCAATCCAACGAGCGGGCATAAAGTTGGCTGGCCCTAAAGCTTCCGCTTGAAAGCGATACGTGGACTCCTCCGTCCCCCGGGCGTACATCAACTCCGGAAACAGCACGTCTTCCACGAATTCGTGTCCAGGCGGCGCGGGAGGACTCCAACCATTGACCCAGAAAATAAGGTGGACCGTTCCCCGTTTGGAGTCCCATGAAACCACCGGGTAAAATGCCGAAGACAGCAACGTCAAGGCCGTGGAGGTTTCACTGGTGGATTGCTGAATCCTCGCCACCACCGGGGTTAACGTGCGAGTTGCCCGGTTGATGAGCGTCAACACTTTCTCTCCCGCGCCATACACGGTCGAGGTGGTTCCGAGCAAGTTATCTGAGTTGCCGTCCGTCAACCAATACTCGGACCGTCCCCAACCCTGGGGGAGAACTTCTGACGTAACTCCAAACAGAGAACCATTGATCAACATCGGTGAGGGGCTTCGACTGACGATGGCCATCAAAAGCTCCTGACATCTAGATGTTGAGAATAGTAATTGGCGTTTTTCGCCCACGCTGGAGATGGATCATGAATAACATGATCCATCGCGGGTTCCAAGGAAACATTTGGGGTTGAAGTGGAAATCACATAACCCTCTTGATTGGAATAGAACGCCGTGATGGCTCCACCGACTTCCGGATATTGCACGACAGTCGGGTTGACGACCAAACGATAATTGGTCGTAACGGGAAAGGACGCTACCGGTTTAGGGTGCGAGAGCAGCAAGGTGTTGATTGACCGGGGAGCGGGGGTCTCCAGGGGCCACGGACCACTTTGCCAATTATGATTTGGGTCAATCAAGTAGCTGGGTTCGACTTCCATTTCCATCGACACCAAACTGGCCGTCGCGTGCATGAGCACACGGGTGGCATTCTCGACATTTCGGTGATCCTGGTGGGCTTTAAGAGCCTGCACGATGATCAAATGGTCTTCAATGGTGGTTGAGGACGGAAACGGCGTGTTCAGCCCTGGCACGGATTGAAGATCTTCCGCAGGGAAACTGTCGGGAGTAAAAATCGGAGTGTCGCGAGCGCTGGCCAGCCGGATATGGTGCCCGGCAGCAACAATCCCCCCACGGGCCTCCCAATCGAACCTTTCTTCGCTAGGTATTTGGTTGAAAGGGCTTCCGGCAGGTGGTGGGTCCAGTAATCCTCTGGCGGTCGCGTTCTGTAGGTACCGAACACCGGGACTGTCGGCCAACCGACAACCATTATTGGCTTTACTCTCTCCAATCGCCAAATAATCGTCGCTCCCGACAAAATAGTCGTATCGCCACTGTTCCACACAGGGGGCGACCCAAAAGGGTCGACTGATGTCAAATTCTGGGACAAAATAGCGAGGCACTAACGACTCCAGCCACACGGGTGACTGTAAATTGGGCACCGAATGTGGCGCATAGGTCGTCAGCGGAGGTCGGGGGAGCTTCGCCACTGTCAATTGTGTATCACTCTCCGGGGGTTCTCCGGGAGGGGTGGGAGTCGGCGGAGAATAGGCGGTCGTGTAGTCGGGACTCCACGCATTCCACCACCAAAAACAATGAACCGTGGAAGTCGCCCAATCCATGACTGTCGTAAAATCCAAAGTGTTGTGCAGGGGATAAACCGTCCAAGGAGAGGCTTGCCTGTCACTGGTTTTCGCCAAAACAAAGATCGGGACGGGTGTTCTGTGCTCGGGCGTCTGCATGAAAGCCAATCGGGTCCCCAGACACCACACATCGGGACTGCGAAACAACATCCCACCCCCGGGGGGTGGTTGGTCTGCTGATTCCACGCCGCGAACCTGCCCGGAGGTCAACCGAAGGTTAAGCGACGGGAGCGAGTAGGGCGTGGCTTCTGCCCAACAGACGTGCAGGCCGTTGGGAGCCATGAAAGTCGCAGGTCTTTTGGCTATTGCGGGCATGTTATCCTGGCCACAACGGGCGAATACGTTTGCTGATCACTGTTTGGTCCAAAATGGAGGAGTCTTCGACGACAATCTCCCCCTCCTCGGCCTCTGCGGGAATTTCAGGAGGCACTTGGCCCTCATCTTCTAGTTGTTGAGGGTCAAATTTGTCAATTTGAGTCCAAATGCCCGTGGGGTTACCAATCGAGTAGTCGATTTGTGTCTTCGCCACGTTATAACCGAGTTCGAAAACGCCTACAACTCCAACAGGGGTCATCACCCCGGGGTTGATTGTCGTGATTGGTCCAGGACCGATGAACGACCCTCCCAAATCGCCTCGGGTGAAATGTCCTCGGGTGCCTCGAAGCATCACATTCTGCGCATCTTGAAAATGTTCAATCGGCGTCGGATGATCGAGGAGCAAAACATCGACCGTTTTGGGTTCTGCGGAGTATTCTCCTTCCGGTAGTTGCGTGACGACCGTATCCGCCACCGCTGTTTCGGTCGGCCCCCCAAAATCAGAGATCAACTGGACCCCTACGGCTAACGTGACGGGGGCACGATCCAGGGTGGGGTCATCAGGGTAGTTTTCCAGCGCCTCCACTTCCCAAATCCAAAGTCCCACCCCTTGATCGAACGTCCCTTGTGACGGGATGTTCAATTGAGGACGCCCGTCGCCGGAAAGTCTGATCAAATCTCCCGAGAACGTGGAGGCGATGTTTTGTTTGGGGTTGTTTTGAGGATTGACCCATCGCCATTTGTACGGGAGTTCACCCCCCAGAGCCTGGAGCGATCCCACCCAATCCGCTACCGCGTCCAGGTCGGGAACTTCTGGGAAGGACGCCCGAACGATTTCTGTTTTGGCCTGAAGATCAGCGTTTTCTCGTGTGTAGTTAGCCGGATCAGCCGCCGAAGCGTCTTCTCCAAAAAAAATCGTCGCGTCGGTATCGCCGGGACCCCCGGCCACATAAAAGCGGATCGTCTGTTCCGCCACCCGGTTGTCGCGGTCTTTGCAGACCAAGCGGAAAAGATACGTCCCGGCCTGACCGGGAGTTCCGTACAATAAACCGCGATTGTTGAAGGCCATCCCTGGAGGCAGCCCGCCGCCTACAACGGTAACCGGCCAATCCTCCACTTCAGGCACGGGATTGCCCACAGCATCAAACGGATAATCTTCCGGAAACAACACCGCCCCGGATTCCCGGTCGACATCAATCGAGCGTGCCGGATCGAGGCTACTGGACCGGGTACGACGAATGGTCCACGTATAGGGTGCCCGGCCTCCACTGGCCTCAAATTGATGTCCTTGCTCGCCTAGCGTGACCGCGATCGCGCCCGGACCGGACGGAATCGAAACCCCAAAGGGGAAAATGATCGTAGTGTTGTTGACGGATATGAAGCGTTCACCCACATATTGCTCGTCGACCATGCACGCCCGCAAGGTCGAGGCCCCAATCCGTACGGTGGTGGCCGGATCACTCGCCTCCGTCTGTCCCCCGGGCGGCAGCTTCTCCTGCACGGTCAGCCGAACGAGATTACCCACCGCGTGCATGAGCGTTCTGGTGGCAAATCTCAGATCTTGAATTTCTCTCTGATGATAGAGATGCCCGGCGTGGTCTTCCAAGTTGTCTTGGATGGAACGTAAATTGATGTCTTTAGCGCGACTCCGTAACCGCTCGGGGATGATCATCCCGGGCGTTTCAGGCAGCTTTTTGTGCCCGTCCGAGGTCTGCAGGGGGTTGTACATTTTGGCCTGGGAAGTCCCGCCGACCAACAATTGCTCGTTGATGTTGTGACGGTTGTACACTCCCGCGTACCCACTGCTCGTTTCATCCGGAGGGTCGCCCACCGCCCCCACATATTGAGGGTCTTCCTGAGTTCTGGCTGTCGCGTGCGGCTCACCCTCGGGCAGAGGGAGGGTAAACGGGACCGGGAGATCCCGTGGGCCTCCGTAGTATTGTTGCGTGAGCGTTTCCTCAGTAGAAAAACACTCCAGGATGATCTCCACCGCATGATAATAAATGGCGGCAGATTCATCCTGTGGCCATGCCAGTGGGTCGACAAAACTTCTCAAAGTCAACAACACCGGCGTCTCCGGATCGTCCAAGGGTGTCTGAAAACGGACTTTGCCGGTGTAGCGAAACGGAACTTGTTGGGTGGCCTCATCATCGGGAGGCAACGTCAACTCTGTGTTGCCGTCCGCCCAGGTGATTTGATGTCTCTCCGACCCCACCGTCACATGGGCGGCCACTTTAAGCGTATAAAACGAGTCTTTTTCCACTGAAAATGTCGTGTAAGGCGGTCGATACTCCACCGGCAGCGTCACGAGGTCAGGAAGGATGTCGCCCGTGGGAGAACCTTGTCCGGTGAAAGTGGTGGTAAGAGGTCGACGAGCACAAACAAGGTTGATTGAGGCTCCCAACCATCGCATTCCCTCGGGAAGACCTTCTGCGCGTCCCATCCGGAGAGTCAAATCACCTCCTCGGCCCCAAACCCCGTCCGCGTAAAGGTTATTGTCCACGTCGCCCGGCACTTGAAAGGCGTTTACGGTCGCCGGATTCTCTTGAAGGGCAATGTGTGGGGGGTAATTGGCGTTGGGGTGGGTTTGGTGGCTCCCCGAGGAGACCGTCCCGATCGGTGACAGGCTTATTCGCCGACAAATTTCTGGAGTGGCAAATCGGTCCAAAGGAGTGAAGCTGTTCCAAGTCCAAAACAGGTGGAACTGTTGAGTTTTTTCGTCAAAAAACATTTCAGGATTCAGAGCGTGTCGAACATAACGAGCCCGGTAGGGAAGCGCACCTCGCTTGGCGTCACGTTCTAACACCAACACAGGGAAAAACGGGGCTTCTGAGGTGAATTCCCCCTCCTGGGTGATGATGCTCATCAACACCCGCTCGTTGCGGAGGGGTGTTTCTTCCACCACAATCGAGGGGTAGACTTGATTGTTGGATTTCAACAACATCTCGCCGCGATCACGGCGGAGATGTTCTGAAACGACAACTCCCACGTTCCCGTCTTTCAAAAACACCGCAGGCTTCCGGCCTAAAACGGGCATTCAGCGGTCTCCTTACTGAGATCCCAAGATCTTCGGAGCCCCGGGGGGCCGGACTTGCTTGACATACAGCAACCGAAGCGGATCAATACCATGATCGGGATCGCCATCCAAACCAAAGTGAGCATTTGCCCCCACCGTGGCGAATCTGTCGGTCAACGCGGGATCGAGAATATTGGTTTCCGTGGTGATTCCGTAAATATCCACCACTCGCAACCGCAGAATCCATCGGATCGGATAGTCGCCGCTGTAGCTCCGCAAGTCAAGCCCACCCAATTGCAGCAATTCTCCTGGAGTTCCGTCGTCTGTGTTGGGAGGAGAGTCCCAGCCCACGGCATGCGCTTCCGGATCATCCTCCAAAGCGTCGGCAATTCGGACTTGGTAAAGTTGCTCCCAATACGGGACCAGATAAATAGGTGTGTCGACGGCATGACTTTGAGCTATTGTCTCATTCACCCCTCGGAGAACATTCAACAACTGACCGTTGTCCCAATCAATGTCAGCGGCTTCGACTTGGATGAGTTCCTCCCCGACCAGGAAGCCCAGACGAGGTTTGTTCTGCTCATCCTGCAAGGCATAGAGGTTGGCCACGCGGAACGTCGAAGTCGTGGGGTTGACGGCGTTTAACAGAACACCGTTGGCCGTCACTCGCAAATCGCGATAACTGGCCTGCGTGTCTCCGTCGATGTCCAACCAACCATAGATTTCGTAGCGGGCCACGACCGCGTCGGCAGTCGCTTGATCGGCTCCCCCCTTGTGAGCGGTTCCCAAGATACTGTCCATGTATCCAGCGAAATCGGTCTCGATACCGTCGACCGTGTACGATCCGGCCCGGTACGGCATGGTGTCGAAATTGACCCATTTGCCGGAGTTCCAACCCCGTTCACCGGGATCACGATCTTCCAGCCACTGGAGACGGCCTTGCGGGACCAGACTGGAGGGCCAGACGGAGATCTGAGCACCCGAGGCTCGGGTGGCGATCACGTCCAGTGCGGAGATGTACAGGTTGTTGCGAACACCCGCGCTGACCGTACCGTCGAGATAACCTTCGACCGCTACATACATTTGGGACAATTGAGAGGTCGTCCACGTACCCGTCCAGGTAAACTCGAAATCTCCCCATTCTCCGTCTTCTGGATCAACCACCGTACCGGCTTCCGGTCGCGGGATGGTGAAACCTTGAATGGTTCGCGGTCCCAAACCAAAACTCGTTCCGTCCAAACACGGTTCAGGCAGAATGGGCTGAATACGGACCGTAATGTCCGGCGCTGGGTCGACCAACGTCGTCGGCGGACTTGGAGGACTTGGCGGAGGCGGTGGTAGCACAACCGGTGGTGACCCCGAACCAGGAGGTGGTGGAGAAGCTGGTGGTGCAGGAGGCGGCGGGGACGGAGGTGGAGGACTGAGAGAGAAAGCCACCACCGGTAATTCGAGAAGTTTGGTCGTCTGTCGACCTTTGGTGTCCACCACACCGACTTTGAAGATAAAGGTCCCCTCTTGGATGGGGACGCCAGAGATAACTCCAGCCGTGGACAGCGTTAATGTCTGAGGGAGTGTCGCTCCGGAGGCGCTCAACAGACCCCACGTGTACGGAGGGCTTCCGCCGATAGCCTGCAGGGTGAGGCTGAAGGGTTGACCGACAATGGCCGCCGAGAGGGGAGTTTCCGTTTGAATGGTCACCACACCCAGATATTCGTATCCGATCGAACCCGCACCCGTCCCGTGCTCGTTGGGGTTGCCAAATTTGTCCGGGACGCCGTCTACGAGGAATTCAATCGTTCCCGTTTCTTCTTCGTTGATGGCACCACTGTATTGAGCGCGGAGCTTGATCGGAATCGACCCGTTGGCGGTGACTTCTGTGGGCGGGTTGGAACCGACCGCCGTACCCTCGATTTGCGAGTACACGCCGGAAGCGCTCTGGCCTCCATTGGGAATGACCGTCGCCGTGTGCGTCAAAGCCGCCCGGTCAAAGCCCGCGAGTTCGTAGACAAACCCGTCAATTTCAATAACCTCACCAATCTCCGCAAAGCGAAGTGGGGATACGACTTGACAGGTCGCCCCGTCCGGGCAGGTCGCGTCTTCGTCGATCCAGCGAGTAACGCCATCTTCCGGGTCGACTCCTCGGCTGTAGCCGGGGAACCAAACCAGCATGTCCGGCACGGGAGGTGACGGTGGTGGAGGAGCCGGTGGAGGCGGCGGGGGACTCCCACCCCCGGGGGGTGAGGGTGGCGACGGAGGCGGTGGCAGCGGGCTGACCGAGGAGTCCTGCACCCGCAGGAAGAAATTAGCGCTAATGATGGACGATCGAGAATCAACGACCGCGATACCGAATTGATACAGACCTTCATCTGTGGGTGTTCCCAACAGGAAGAATTCCGACGAATCGTCTTCATTGACTTCGTACGTCATGCCTACCGGCAGTCCCGCGAGGTTGGAGCCCTGGGGAGTGACGATATAGACATTCCACTGATAAGGAGGCAGACCACCCGTGACGGACAATACAGGCTCGGTATCGTCCTCGCGATAGACCTCGTTGAGTTCCGCCACCGGCAGTGTGTTGTCGCTCTGTTGGAAAGCCAACGGAGGCAGCGTCGTCACATCGGTGATGGCCGGGTAGATGACCCGAGGATCTTGTTGTAGTCGAATTCGAACCCGCAGACTCGTGTAATAGTCCGGGCACATCATAAACGCCCCGGGAGGTCCAGGCGGGCCTCCTGGAGGGCCTGGAGGACATACGGGCGGACTTCCCGGAGGTCCGGGAGGAGACGGCTGGTACGCGGGAGTCGGGGGCTCGCTGATGCGGAAAAAGAGTTGCGACCACTGACCTTCATCCGACAACGGCATGATCAGATAATCTTCGTCGTTGGGGCTGTCAATATCCTCTTGCGCCCCATCGGGTAGCGGGTCCGGACTGGTGCGTACAGGCAATCCCGACAACACGCCTGGATCGACGCCGGGAGGCGGATCTTCCGGCCACGCCAGACCCTCGTCCACAGCCGTCACTTCCCCGACGACCGTACCGTGAACTTGAATGATCTCCGTGGGGATGAGCTTCCAATCCTCCACGGCTTCCGGACGACCGGACGCGATGGCGTCGGCGGCGGAAATCTTGATGACCGCGTCGTTTACAACATCCGTGTTAGTTATTGTCAATATCAGGCTTGAACCTTCGATTTCGACATCCGACCACTGTCCCTGATAGATGTGTCGGTAGATCAACCAACTACCGGCAGGGAGGGCGACGGCATTGCCGTACTGAGCGGTTCGTCCCGGGAAAATCACCGTTGCCTGGAAGCCCACCGGGGAAGCACCGTTGACGAGAAGCACGCGGGCGCGGGCCTGCACTTGTTCCCAACTGGCGGTGATTGGTGGGTTGCTAAGGGTGAATTTGATGCTGGCGACTTCGCCGGGCGGAACGGTGATGCTCACATAGGCGTCATCGTCCGCACAATCGACATCATCGGTGGCGACCGTATAGTCGGAACCTCCAACATAGCTCCAGGTTCCGGTAGTTTCCACGACATCCGTGGGATAGAGCCGGAACGGGCTCAACGGGGCGGCAGGTCGTCGCAACGCTCCCGCCACGACCGCATCGACTTCGAGAATTTGGATTCCGTTGAGTTCGGTTTGCGATCCCGTCGTGAATCCGGCAACTTGAACGACCAATGTTCTGATTTGGTTGGTCGTCCAACTTCCCTCCCAGGTGTTGGCAAAATTACCCGCCACGATCGACAGACCCTGTTCGCGACTCACCGAGTACAGGGAGCCGATCGTCTGGCCTTCAATGACCGGCTGGAACGTGAAAGTAGGATCTTGTACGTCACGGAGCATTCGCAACCGAACACGAACGGTAATTTGGGTCCAATAGGTGTCGGATTCTGGGTCGGTCATGTGCAGGTCGATGGCCGCGAGATTGGCCAACGGAGGAGGTCCGAACGACATCAACACATGATTGGAATCATCAGGCGTGTCGACGCCATCGGCGATGTTAAGGTAACCGCCCGTCAAAATACCCAACTGACTCAGGAACGCATCCGGAACCAACGTCTCGACAATCGTCCGATCGGGAGCCGCGACTGCCGGAGGGACGGGAGGTAGGGACGGGAGAGGAGTCTCCGGAGGTCCTTGGACGATCACCACCGCCTGAGCGTTGATCGTATTTCCATCCGAACCGATCGCCTTAATGTCAATCGAGTACGTGGTTTCCGGCACAAGATAGGAATCAACCCGGACATCCACGGTGCGGACCGTGTTGGGGGAGACGATTACCTGCGTCGGTGTCAGGTAGACCTGAATGGTCCCCTCTTCCGGTGTGGGTCTCACGGTGGCCGAGACCGAGACCGGCGTAACCCCCAGGGGGGCGACAAGTTGTAACTGGAAGGCGGTCGTTCCAGAGGTCGGTAGAGTTCGCACGACCGGCACGGGGGTGACGAAGAATTCCGTCGCCCCTTGAACGAGCACGTCATCCGTCAGAGCCGCAGGAGCCTCTTGATTGATAAAGTAGGAACCGACGGCGCTCGAACCACTTCCTTGACCGTTGGCCGCAACCACCACTACCTGGAATTTCAGCAAAGCTCCTTCCACGGCGTTCAAGTTGACCAAGGTCAACTCGACCTCTACGGTCTCTCCTGCGGTGATGGCAATCAAGTCATCATTGAAGGTCGCGCTGATACCAGGATTGGAACCCACAACTACAAATTGCAGGAAAGCATTCCCGTCATGCCCGTTGGATTGAACACGGACGTTGAAAACGTGGCTCTCTAGATCCGCTGCTTCCAGTGGAATCAACGTCACGGTGAACAGGTCGGGGATTTCCGGGAGATCGAACGGTACTGCCGGAGGAGCATCCTCATCCAGTTGCAGTTCCATGTTTTTGAGCATCACCCAGGGCGTGGCGGCGTTGGCTTGGTCGTTTTGAATTCTCGCGTCTACGGCCACCGAGAGTTCTTCGATTTCTGCTGCCGTCCAACGACCCGTCCAAACCACCTGGAAATCCTGATAGGAATCTTCCAAATCGGAGGTCAACTGTGGGATACCGGCAGGGATGCCGTTGACCAGGGGTTGAATCTCCAGAGCCACCGGAGGCACGGGCACGCTGCGGACTTCCGCATACACACTGTCGATTTCAACCATGTTCTCCATGGCCAAAATTTCGTTCAAATTGTTGATCGTCTTGGGTTCAATACGAATACCCAGACTGAGCATCTCGTCTTTGTACCACAAGCCCCGCCAGATGATTTTGCTCGTCAACCACTCATCGTTGAGCGGAAGAGTCGCCATATCGGTGGTGGCACGTAGCCCCCGACCATTACTGGTGGGGCGGAGAAGCAACATGGTCTTGAGTTTATTTGCGTTGGCACTCGCGCGACGAGCCCGGATGTAAACGACAATTTCCGTCCACGGACCCGGCGAGGTTGGAGCGGCAAAATTGAACCTCGTCCAGTTCGCCTCGCCCTCCCAACCCAACGGTCCGGAGATGTAATCATCGGGATCGAGGAGTTTGGCGTATAGAGGCGGCGTCGACCAGAATCCCCGCCGACCGTCACTGATGACCTGCAGGGTCTCTTCCGTGACATCCGGGATGGGTTCGGTCGGAATGATGTCAATTTGGGGTTCACCCTCGGAATCGCAGCATTGAGGGTTGCATCGAAGTTGTCCGGGCTCAAACAACGATCGGGGCTCTTGACGGAAGACGCAAATGGTGAATTGTTTGCTGACGCGGCCCAGATAACCATCCGAAAGGTGCAGCGTGACGGGGAATTCACCCGTCGTGGTGGGGAAGCCGAAAATCGCCCCCGTACCCGAGTCCAGGCTCAACCCCGCAGGCAATCCCGTGGTTCCGTGGACCGACCAACTGTATTGAAGAGCTTCCTCATCGGGAGCGATCGTCCCACCCGTGGCCGTCACGGTTGCCTCGGGGGCCGTACCTCCAGCCAGTTCAACAGGTTCGCTCGACAGCACGGGTTTGAAAGTCGCATCGCCTTGGACGGTAACCTGAACGAGCGAAGAAGCGGTGGAACTAGCGCGGATCGCGTTCTTCACTTCCTCCAAAGTCGAGGTCGGGGTGGAGGAACTGCTGGTGGCCGACCAGACCGTGATGGTCAAACCGTTGACAAATACCAGCAGGGGTTTGCTGGGGAGGACTTGAGCGGACAATTTTTCAGTTGTCAGGTGAATCTTGACCGCATTACCGCCTTCTCCAATGGGAATAGCGGTAAATTTCAAACCGTTCCCCGCAGTGTCGAGAATGTCCAGCCGGGCCTGTTTGAGAGCGGAGTTGTACTGAACGCCCACAAAGCCCGACGGGAGAGAATCTTCGACTATCGAAGGCAGACCGTACGAGGGCTCCGCACAGGAGGCCAGCACCGTCAAGGTCGCCTGAGCGGTCGATTGGGAACCGTCGCAACGAGTGGCGACGAACACGAACGGGTATTCCCCGGCAGGCAAGTTTCGAGCGCTGATGCGGGCCGACGTGCGAGGTCCGACCGTTCCGGCCTGAATCGGGAGTTGGTCGCAGTCAAAGCTCACGTACATCTTCTGGGACGCCTCATCCGCAGGCAAGGGGCTGCCCGGGGGGAGAGGAGGGGTGACCGGAGGAAGTGGTCCCGGTGGAGGCCCACCCCCGGGGGGTGGAGAAGTTCCCGGGGGAGGAGAGATCGGAATCTCATCCTCGTCCTCTTCGTCAGGATCGACCACCGCAGGCGGGGGCGGCGCTGCGGGCGGTAGAGGAACTGCCGGAGGTGGAGGACTTCCCGGAGGTGGAGGAGGCAATTGGGGAATGCTGGTCGACGGGACCGGGATCGGCGGGATACCCGTGGGAGCCGCTTGGGCGGCCTGACAGGTCGTGCATTCGCCGTAGGTGAAATCCAAGAAGACTTCTGCCATGAACGAGGCCGTCTGTTGACCCTCGTTGTTCACCTGAGTGTCGAGGAAAACATCCACCATCACGGGATTCAAATCATCAGAGATGAAGGTCCGCTTACTGACATCCAATGAGTCGGGATTGCGGGGTTTGTATTCGACTTCCAGAATTCCCGTGGAGGTCCCGGTCTGAGGCGTAAACAGGTCGATGTCAT
>JACCDT010801516.1_pt1 | contig 17384 bp, 20 predicted proteins | sample 7446291 | NCBI WGS metagenome assembly JACCDT01 (sample SAMN15323446, study PRJNA562643) | freshwater metagenome | isolation source: river surface water | place: USA:Blue River Watershed | collected 2017-08-17 | reverse complement strand
GCTTCGGCCGGGTCATCTGGGATGAGGCCTTCGTCATCGACGACGAGGGCGTTGGAGGGGCTGCGACGTGCGAGGACGGGGCTCATCTCCCCTTCATCGCTCTGACCTCGGCTGTCCTGGCGAAGGCCATACAGGCATTCCTTCAGGAGGAGCGCAAGATCGGGTTCCACATCTACCCGACTGGCGTGAGACTCACCTGAATTCGAGAGAAGAGAAGAAATTCTCTTGCAGGGCTTCACGGCTCGGTGTAGAGAAGGGATGACGGTCGCCACCCAAACCGATACCTTGACTGTCCTCGAAAGAGGATCGTTAGGGCAAAGGGTGGCAAGCATGGGGATTTTTGAGCACGGTAGCTCAACTGATTCATACTCAGAAAAATCAGCATCGCTCCTCGTCCTGGTGTAAATCAGGACACCCTGCGAAGCTTACACGCTCAGGTTCGACTCCTGAAAATCCCCCCAACGGTGGCTACAACCGTACCGAAAGGTGAACGTGGCACACATGAGGGATTTGAGGAAGGGTATCCTCGACCGATCTGAACATCGGAGCTAACGCTCACCCAGAATCGCATCTCGCCCCAACGAAAGTCGGGGCACCACCCGCGGTTCTCACAAGTATACTTGGTTCGACTCCAAGGTCCCTCGCTACTCGCACCCATTCTGAAGACCTTACAAGCAGTAGGTTCGAATCCTACCTCACCCGCCACAATTGGGTAAGACGCTCAATGGTCGAGCAATCGCCTCCTAAGCGATCGAAAGATACAGGTCTTCTTCTCGGGTGTGGGGAATTTCATGCCGGATTCGCCCAGCGGTTGGGCACAACCCCCATACGGTTGCAATACCAAACGGCTCCCTCCCTCGTCCTGACGCAAGTCGGGGCAACAACAGGGGATCCCACAAGCAAAAGCTAGGTTCGACTCCTAGATCCGGCTCAAAGGGTTCGTCATCGGCCCTCCTCAAAAGGGGAAGTGGGTAACCCCGCAAGATGGCACAACGGCGAATTGGGCAGGGTCCCAAACTAGACGGCTCACTACCTCGTCCTGACGCAAGTCGGGGAAACCTCGGTGATCCCACAAGTACCTTCTTGGTTCGATTCCAAGATTCGCCACTAGAGCGTTCAGACAGTGATGCTTACACGCAAGATGACCCTTGGTGGGTCGTCGGAATTGTAATCCGAAGGGGCGAATTCGAAACTCGCTCTTGCACCAGTCCCAGCATCACGACTCGGACGCTCGAAATCTTCTTTTACACGGGAAACCGTTAGAAGTGGCAGCTTGGGAAGACAAGCGTTCGGGGTATCACAGGGGATCGGTTCCCCACCTCCCAATCAAGGAAGAGAAAAACCCAGCACCACATCTCCCCCGTCATGTACGGGGAAACCCTGTGGTACTTACAAGCCCTGGTTCGACTCCAGGATACCCCTCCGACGACGACCTGCATTAGGTGCTTACACGCAAGATTGCCCTAGGTGGGCGATCGGTCTGGAATACCGAAGGGGCGGTTCAAATCCGCTCTTGCAAAGTCCCAGCATCTTAACTCGGTCGTTGTCAAACATCATGGTGGCGTTGCCAGTCTTGGGAATGGAACTGACTGTGAATCAGTAAAGACGGGTTCGAATCCCGTACGCCACACCATGAGCCAACGATGTCGAGCGGAAGCAGCAAAACTACGAGCGAAGTATGCTCGTGTTTTTGATCTCCCTCTTGACAGTGTCTCCATTCGGGAGGAATCGGATGACGATGCGGTGATTTATGCCCCGTCTCGACCCGATTTGCCTCAATGGCGAACAGGCTCATTGCCTTGAATTCTGTCCCCGTAGCCTAGCGGACCAGGCACCGGTCTACGAAACCGGTTAGGCAAGTTCGACTCTTGCCGGGGATACTATGACGGAAGGTGCCTCTCAGCGGCGCACAAATGCAGAGCTGGCATATCGAGCACAGGCCATAGCGTCCCCCTGTGCTTTTCCGTCATTTCATGCCTCGTGAGTCGCCTGGCGGCGACGCTTGATTGTCAATCAAGAGTAGGTGGGTTCGATTCCCATACGAGGCGCCACGTCCCTGGAGGCCGGAATTCTTCCGGCGGGACGCAACGAGGAGACAGAGAAAGCGGGCTGGCTACCCACAACGACCATGAACAAGATGCACGTGAACGTCGGGACCATTGGCCATGTTGACCACGGCAAGACCACGCTGACGGCTGCAATCCTGGCTGTCCAGGCGCAGTCAAAGCTCGCCAAGGTCAAGGCGTATGCCGACATCGCCAAAGGCGGAACGGTTCGAGACGAGACGAAGACGGTGACCATCAACGTGTCGCACGTCGAGTACGAGTCGCAGACTCGTCACTACGCTCACATCGACTGTCCCGGACACGCCGACTACATCAAGAACATGATCACAGGCGCCGCCCAGATGGACGGAGCGATTCTCTTGGTGGACGGTTCTCAGGGGCCACAGCACCAGACCAAGGAGCACATCTTGCTCGCTCGCCAGGTTGGCGTCGAGAAGATCGTGGTGTTCATCAACAAGGTGGACATCTCGGACCCCGAGCTTCTCGAGCTGGTCATCATGGAGGCTCAGGAGCGCTTGGAGCTTCACGGCTACAAGGACTCGCCGGTCGTCAAGGGGTCGGCTCTCAACGCGTTGCGGGACCCGGCGAAAAACGGGGCTTGCATTCAAGAGCTGATGGACGCGATGGACTCGCATTTCCCTGACCCCCAGCGGAACTTCGACGCTCCTTTCATGATGCCCATCGAGGGTGTCCACACCATTCCTGGTCGGGGAACGGTCGTCACGGGTCGCATCGAGCGGGGCATCCTCAAGGCGGGGACGCCCGTCGAGATCGTTGGGTTCGTCGATGTCGACGCAAAGCCTCGACTCGTGGTGGTCACGAGCATCCAGATGTTCCACAAGGATCAGCCGGAAGCTCGTGCGGGTGAGAACTGCGGGCTGCTTCTTCGAGGCGTCAGCCGTGACGAAGTGGTTCGTGGGCAGGTGCTCATCGCTCCCGGATCGGTACAGTCGCGTACCAAGGCTCGGGCTGAGCTGTTCGTGATTCCCAAGGAAGAGGGAGGACGGCACACGCCGATCTTCGAGGGCTACCGCCCTCAGTTCTTCTTCGGGACGACCGACGTGACTGGTACGGTCACGCTTCCTGAGGGCGTCAAGATGCTCCCCCCTGGCTCGCACGGAGAGGTTGGCCTCGAGCTGCTCAAGCCGGTGGGGATGGAGCCTGGGATGCGGTTCGCTGTCCGTGAGGGCAGCATGACGGTCGGCGCTGGTGTAATCCTCAGCGTCGAGTAAACACGGGTGGGGCTTCGGTCCCACCCACAATGCCTCGTGATGCGACTGGGGTCGCAGTTGCACTGTCGATGCAATGAGACGGGTTCGATCCCCGTACGAGGCGCCCGGGAACAGAGAGAAGGCAGTCGACGCCCGCCGTGCATCAACTTCGAAGAGCGGCTTCTCGTTCCTGGCCATGGGTTCAGAGGACATGGCGTCCAGACGGTTTCCAAAACCGTAGGAGAGGGTTCGATTCCCCCTGGCCCGCTAAAACAAAGATCTTGGGCAAGCCGTGGAACGGGCGGTGCTGGGTGTCCAAAATCTGGCCGCGGAGGTTCGACTCCTCTCAAGCCCGCCACTTCGAATCGAGGTCATGATGAACAAGGATCGTCCCCCGTAGGCCATCTCCTTCTCGAAAGGAGGTGATCCCTATGGGTTGCCAGTTCTGTGCAACTGCCTCCCGTCTGCTCGGGCGATGCTACATGTGTCGTCCGTGTTGGCGGAGGGCATACTACCGCAAGATGCGGTAGGGGCCTGCGGGCTTGATGCCCGCTCATACAACCGGCACGGCTCCCGCCGCGTAAGGGAGCCCCAATGGGATTGTAGCTCAGTTGGGAGAGCGCTTCATTCGCACTGAAGAGGTCAGGGGTTCGATTCCCCTCATTTCCACTACTCACGAGGCATCTGAGTCGGTCTTCGGGTCGCTCCCGATCAAGGGTTCGAATCCCTCCCCAGAATGGTGGAAGAAGCCGTTCGAATCGGCGAGGTGTCGTCCTGTCTGGGCAGGCGTGGGTAACTTGGATCCGTAACTCAATTGGAAGCAGTAGCCGACTCTTAATCGGTTAGTTGGGGGTTCAAGTCCCCCCGGATCCACTACGGTGTACAATGGGCAAGATGGCAAATCGTTTACGAGGACCGTCAAGAGCTGATTTGCCCCTGAAGAATTACACCCGCCCTCTCTATGAGAATGAGCGAAATTTCCTTCTGACGAACGGGTGGGTTCCTTCGGGATCGAAGTGGATCGACCCGCTCATCTTCGAGGAGGATGGGTACTTCGCCTTCGGGGAGTACGACGGCGATGCCCTTCATATCCAGCGGGAACGGATCGAGGAGGCACAAAAGGCCACGCTGGAGTACCAACGGGCTCAGTTCTTGGGGCTCCTCTCGGAGAGGAAACGAGGGCCCATTCCCCTGGAACAGCAACGGGCCGGTCTTCTTTTTATACTCGAACGAAGAGCAATCCGGTTGATCGAAGACGGCTGACGGTGTAGAAGAAGATGTCGCCTCAGTGTACACCTGACGCGACGCCTCGAAAGGGGCGGCCCCCTCCGGGGGGTATTTACGGCGAAGTCCAGGGGACAACGGAGCCTCCAAAACTCCGGAAGACGGGTTCGATTCCCTCTTGCCGTGCCAACTGTCTCGAGACTTCGGGGCAAGTTCTCTGAAAATCTAGTCGGGTCTGCTTGCGCGTACACGGGTAACGCGACCCAGCCGTAAGGCGGGAAAAACTTCGGGTTCGACACCCGACAGGTCCACTATGGTTATTCTCGACAGTAACCAGAACTACAGCGAGCAAGTAGGGATTTCATCGGCAGTCGAAGCCGTCCTCGTATCGACAAATTGGGATCGTAGCTCAGTTGGGAGAGCGTCTGCATGGCATGCAGAAGGTCAGGGGTTCGATTCCCCTCGTTTCCACTGGCACCCCAGCCTACGGGGAGTGACACATACTATAGTTGTGCGGCAAGTGGGGAGAGACCTACACATGGGCTTGTCCATCGGGATGGGGTTCTGCCTTGCAAGCAGAATGTGCGGGTTCGACTCCCGACTTGTCCACTAGGGAGATTGGTAAACTACTGTTGTAGTACCAAGGGCATGAAGACGTGTTCTGGCCCTTGTGGGAGAGACCTTCCGGAGGAGGACTTCCATTGGAGGAGCAAGTCCAAGGGACTACGAATCAGTCAGTGCCGGTTGTGTACTTCCGATAAGTCAAAGTCTCACTATACCAAAAACAAGGGCATGTATCTTCGCAAGGCGAAGAAGTGGGATGTGAAGAACCGTACGGAAAACATTGAAAAACTTGTAGCTTACTTGAAGCTACATCCCTGTGTAGACTGCGGGGAAGAAGATCCGTTGGTTTTGACGTTTGATCATGTTCGAGGAGAGAAGAGGGATTCGATATCTAGGATGACTCAAAGAAACGGGTGCTCTTGGGATACCGTTTTACTTGAGATCGCTAAGTGTGTGGTACGGTGCGCGAATTGCCACATGCGCCGTACCGCGTTACAGTTCGGGTGGCACAAAAGAAGTTTGCTGGTCTAGCTCAACGGTAGAGCACTACTTCGGTACAGTAGGAATACGGGTTCGACTCCCGTGATCAGCTCTGACGGTTGTGATTGGCCGGGCGTGCGTCTCGGGCACAAAGGCTAGGAGCTAGGGAAAACGAGACCCCGAAGGCTCCCGACAACCGTTACTTGCGGGCATGACTTTGGCAGTCAGCCGGCCTTCCAAGCCGTGCCGTACGGGTTCGATGCCCGTTGCCCGCTCCACGTAGACGTAGGGACTACGGTAGAGCGATTAGAAGCAAAGTCTGATCTGGAGACGCCGACGGCGATGCGCCTCGGGCTGGAAAAGACAATCCCTCAAATGCAGGTGAAGCCGACTGGTGAGGCCTCTCGTTGCCAACGAGACTCAGGTGGGTTCGATTCCCATCACCTGCTCTGGAGATCGCACGTTTGCCCTTTCTGGAAACGGCCTGGGTGAAGGCCCGATCTCCTCCATTTGCGGGTGTAGCTCGAAGGTCGAGTGGAAGCTTCCCAAGCTTCCGGCACGGGTTCGATTCCCGTTACCCGCTCCGCTCCCGGTGTGCTCGCAAGGGTCCAAGGAGCTAGGAGGATGTCTACCAGGTTGTGCCTCTCCTTCTAAGAGGGGACATCTCGCAACCCCCGGAAGCACTGGGTTCGTGCTATGGCCCACCTCCGAATCCCTCGTTGTGATCTCCGCGGAAGAGCAACGAGGGGAAAAGCGCACCAAGCTCCGATCCTTGTGGACGAAGTGGGCCCAAACCAACTTCGTGGAGGTTAGATTCCTCCAGAGAGCGCCAATGCGAACGAAGCCGACGTGGTGAGGCAACACGTTCCCAACGTGTATCATGCGGGTTCGACTCCCGTCGTTCGCTCTAAAGTTGCACGGATCGACCTTCTGATCGCTGCCAAGCTCATTGGGGGAAAGGTTCGTCGGCTAAGAGCACTCTGGCAGGGGTGTTCGGTGCTCACTGGTTCCTTGACAGTTCCGGTGGCTTTATACATGGCGAGATAAGCCTAATTCATCTGGAGATGGAAACGGTCTGCAAAACCGTGGGTTTACGAGTTCGATTCTCGATCTCGCCTCCGAGGTTGTACAGGAAGTAGGATCTCAGGACTCTCCGATCGCAGGCTGGGGCCCCAACCTGAACAAGCGGTGCGTTCGGCCTGTATGACCTTGACATGCCCCCAAACCTCGCGGCGAGGTAGCGGTCTTCTAAATCGCTGAATTCGGGTTCGACTCCTGTTGGGGGTACCATGGCGACGATGACGGATTCATGGATCCATAGAAGTTGTCGCTAGTTCCGTCCGAATCCAAGAATTGAATGGACGGGAACCCGGGAGCAATCTCCGGGTCTTGATCCCATCGTCTAGCTGGCCTAGGACGCTGGCCTCTCACGCCGGCAACACGGGTTCAAATCCCGTTGGGATCACCATCTTGCCCCTACTGAAGGACAGACCCGACCCTCCGAAGGTTGGAGTACAGGTTCGATTCCTGATAGGGGTACCAATGTCCCCGAGGCCGATTGGATTAGGCACCGGTTTCCTAAACCGGGTCGAAAGACGTGGAAGGTTCGATTCCTTCCGGGGACGCTGACCGCAACGAAGTGGGTAGCCCTAAGCTGCTCATCGGGCACTGTAAATGCGGTGAGGTCAATCAGTGTGTCCTGACTTGATCACGAGCAGACTCAATCCTAGGATCTTGAGCTGCTCACTTGCCCCCGTCCTGGTGGTCCAGGCATCGGTCTTCGAAACCGATTGTGAAGGTTCGAATCCTTTCGGGGGTACTATGCAGGGATAGGAGGCAAAGGTCGCCCCGTGGGCTCATAACCCACAGCCGAAAGGCTAGGTCATGGTTCAATTCCTGACCCCTGCTACCAATCGCGGTGAGTCTCGGAGACAAGCGGCTCTCATAAGGCTGACTTCGAGGGTTCGACTCCCTCCATCGCGACCGCCTTCGTTCGGAAGCAACCCCTGGAGAATGGGTTCGTCGAACAGGGGCAATATACCGGGGAGTCCCTTTGGCATGGGAGCGAGTCTTTGAAGCTCGCCGCTGTGGGTTCGAATCCCACACCCGGTTCCAGAAAATTCATGGTTTCACAGATGAAACCCTCTTCGACCTAAAATCTGGTGTAAGTACAGGATGAGGCCGAACGATAGCGCCTTAAAATGCGCGAGGGGTGTACTGTGGTCCTCCCCGAACCGGAATCTGGTTCGGGAGAACACCTCCTACCTTGTGGGAGTTTCCATCATGAATCTTCGTAAGTTCGCTGCTGTCTTTTCGCTGCTGTTCTCGGTCCCTGTGCTGTTTGCACCACCTGTTCTTCTGTTGGAGACGGGCTGCAACTTCGTTCCACCGAAGTGCAAGGATCCCAAAGCGACCTGGTGGGATTGCAAGCTCACCTGGAGGTCGAATCAGACGGAATCGGATCAGACCGCGAAAGCGTGGATCTGCGCAACGTCGTTCTCGACCGTCCAGCAAGCGGCTCTCGATGCAGGATTGGATTGCGCTGTCCCCGAGGGGAAGAAGGCAACGATCAAGTGCATCGACAGCAAGTCGAACATCCAGCCCGAGAAACCTCTCCAAGAGTTCTCGGTTCCCTCGGAGCTGGAGAGGAAACCCATGAATTGGGGTGACCCCGATTGCAACCAATGCATGGGGAAGAACTGCTCGGCTTCGGTCGTGTCGTGTGCACAGAACAACGGGTGCAGTTGCTTGGATTCCTGCCAAGTCGGGGGGCAGAATGGGATTGATGCTTGCAATGCAGCGTGCAATCAGTTCTTCGATCAGAACTCGGAGGCGATCTACTTGACCTTCGAGGATTGCGCCTGGGACTTCTGTGCGGACATCTGCATCAACGGGACGGCGGAACCTACGAAGCCGTCCAATCAGTGCTGCAAGAACATCGGTTGCAAGATCGAGTAGTTGAGCCGCGATCGGGGAGTGGGGCACGAAGCTCTGCTCCCTACTCGCACTTGCCGGGTTCGTTCAACGGTTCGGACGGCGGACTTTGAATCCGCTAATGGGGGTTCGATTCCCTCACCCGGTACCATGGAAAAGTGGTACGTGTACTTCGACCTTCAACCCGGGGAGGATCTTCCTCTCCCCGTTGCAGGGTTAGACATTCGAGACTTCTCGCCCACAACATCGCGAGCAGCGAGATGTACTACACAAGCACAAGCAGATCAGCTAGCTCAAGAGCTTGAAGCTCTTGGGTATACTGCAACAGTCGCACAGGCAATGTCTGTGGACACTTGGGGTCTTCCTCATGATGGACCCCAAGACTACTGAACTTGGAAGAAGAGTGGCAAGGTGCCAGGTCGGTTTGCTAAACCGCACTGCTGTAAAAGGTCGGGTTCGATTCCTACTTCTTCCGCCGGTTGTTCCCTGGCGCGTCTCGCTTCGGCGAGACGCGCGAACATCCCCCGAGCATGCCAGGCAATGACGAGGGGGCGCCATCGCTGGGTGTCGATATGCTTGCAACGGGAGCGAGAAAGCAGCGGACCCGTGACATCTCGGAGAGACGAGAAATTTCCGTGGTGTAGCTTAGCCTGGTAAAAGCGCCCGCACCTTTGGGAGCGGGAGATCGCAGGTTCAAAGCCTGTCACCCCGACCCAGGTCTCCTTTTCCTTCAAAGGGGGATGGATCCGTCCCCTCGTCAACCTGCTCCGGACACTCAGATACGTAAACTACCCCAAATGGTGGGGTAGATGAAGGGGCATAAGGACGGAGGGCAACGGGAGACCAACCTGTTATGGCCGTGTAGCCCAACTGGTAGGGGCAGCCGAACTTAAAATCCGGTAAAAGTGATGGGTTCGAATCCCTCCACGGTCACGAATGCGGGACGAGCAAGCTGGTGACTGCACCGACTTCACACGTCGGCTTAGGTGGGTTCGATCCCCACGTCCCGTACCATGAGGGGAGACTCGTCTGGTGACGAGCCCGGTTTTACAGTCCGGAGTTGGTGGGTTCGATCCCCATTCCCCTTACCAATGCCCGCGTAGCCCAACTGGTAGAGGCAACCGCTTTAGAAGCGGGAGGTTGGTGGGTTCGAATCCCCCCGTGGGCACGAAGATATGCCGATGTAATCCAACTGGCAGAGTAACCTGATTCAGACTCAGGGTGTGCGGGTTCGAATCCCGCCATCGGCACTAGATCGCGTAGTGGTACGAGGAAATACGTGACCTCGTTTGATGAAACCGAATTGACGGTAGGGGTAGTCGTGCTCGAATTGGATTAGCGGGGCAAAACTCCGTGAGGATCCTATGCTGCTAGCCAGCATAACCCTGAGGCAGCGAAGCTCGCCGGAACTGAGAGATCAGCCGGAACGACGACTGCAAATTTGTGTACCACGCCGGAGGAGCAAGTCCGGTACGCGATCGAATTCGGTTTGGGCCTATAGCTCAATTGGTCAGAGCCCCCGGCTCATAACCGGGCTGTTCCTGGTTCAAGTCCAGGTGGGCCTACGAAATGTACATGTCACGGTAGTCCAATGGCAGGAGACAATGGCTCAGAAATGAGAGGTTGATCGGGAGGAGAGATCCTCGGTAGAAGATACACACAGAACGAGGCAGGACGGTACGGTGACCTAGGCTCTCTGATAAGGAGCCCGTTCCAGGTTCGACTCCTGGTTGCCTCACCCCAGCCAGCTTAACCTCTGGCTAGTGGGGGCCCACACCCCATGAAGACGAAGCCGCGTGGTACCGGTAGAAAGGGACAGCCCTGTATAGGGTCGGCGGGAGACAACGCCGGACAGGGCAAGAGCCTGTCGAAAGGGACGGAGATACCTGGTGGTTCGGCTGTACTGCTGTCGGTACAGAGGGGCCAAGAAAGAAGGAGGGCAACCTCTTCCGGGAGAACGTTCCTTGTTTCACCTGCGGGGCTCGTTCTCTGGGAGAGCACCGGCTCGACAAGCCGGATCAGGTGGGTCCGATTCCCACGCCCCGCACTGGAGATACATATGCGTTCGGACATGCACAAGGTCATCGTGGAGCGTCCTCGTTACGGGCATGGGTATCGCTATCATCCCCGTCGAGCTGAAGAGAAGGCGCTTCATCTCACTCTGGATGACGAGGGGTACGAATCGGAAGCTGCCCCGAGGGGAAAGCTTCGTCCTCGGGGTTTCGACCAGCGGAAGTCTCTGAACGAGAATCTCTCCCCGCTTCGTCGGTGGCTCGAGGCACAGGTGGGCCGTTCCTGGAACAAGGTCTATGCCGAGGTCTGTACGCAGTTCGGCCGAACGGATCCCATCCAGCTTCACGTCTTCCAGCACCTTCTGGACTATGTGGAGCGCTCCCCCATGTTGGTCAGGAAGGGCATCCTCTTCCTGACTCATCAGGGGTGGGAAACGTATTACAGGCGGTTCCAGCTCTATGTGGACCCTCAAGGCATTCTGCGCCGTTTCGTGAAGCAGGAGCCTCAGAAGGCTGCCGTGCCTGTCGCTTTCGTTCGGAAGGCGGAGAACGTCGCCTACGCTCTCGTAGACGGTGTATGGTACGAGGTCGGCCTGGAGGACACCAAGACGTATTGGCAGAGGATGGCTCGGGAGAATCCTGGTTACGGGTACCATGGATGGAGGTCCCCGTTCGAGCTGTCTCCCGAAACCGTTGAGGGATGGCCTCGCAACCAAGTGGCGACGAGCAAGCGGCAGCTCTCCTCGGAAGAGATCAAGCGCAAGAGACTCGGCAAGAGGAAATGAAGATGAAAGTCACAGGATTCGATCTGAGGGATGCGATCAAGATGCATGAGCTTCGTCGGGAGCTGCCTGAGAAGGCGTTCACGGGGAGCTTGAGGCGTTACGAGAAGGATCCCGTTGCGGAGACTCCGGTTGCTTTGGCGCAGGCCTTCGAGGAGTCGGAGGCGGCTCTTGCGGCTCTCCAGACGGCACAGATGACCTACAACCTCCAGGTGAAGGTCAGTCTGAACGGGCAACCTCTCACGCTTGCGGAGGCCATCAAGCGGGTCGGCGGTATGGGACGACTCCAGAAGCTCTGGAAGTCGGCTCTTGGGGAGAAGGCGGATCGGTTGTACATCCCCGAGTCCCGTGATCCTTCGCAGGAGCACATGGTGAGCACCATTTCCGCCAAGGAGGCGATGGCACATGCTCTCGCCGCAAGCCGGAAGCACAGTGCTCTCCAAGCTGCGATCGGGGTTGCAAACGCAACCGAGGTCGACATCCAGAACTTGGACCCGAAACTCTTCGAGTAGCGGGTCGAAGGCCCGTCTTCGGGCGGGCTTGGGAAAAGAGAGAACCACCCCTCAAACGGTAACTACAGCGTGGCAGCCTTTTTCTGCGTCCTACCCAAGGCAATCTTGGGGTTGACGCGAAGCCCGGAAACGCCCTGCTCCTGTTCCCTCCTCCTCCTCTTTCTCTTTTCCCAATTGCATCACGAGTCTAGCTGGTCGAAGGCGCCTGTCTGATAAGCAGGACCCACAAGATGGGATGCTCGGTTCGATTCCGAGGTGATGCACAAAGGGGATCCGGTGTATAGGATCTCCATGGAATGCACTCGGGGCAAAGCTCAGAGAGAAACGGAAGGCAAAGGGACGCCCTGTCCTGAGCCTGCCCTCCGTTTCTTCCGTTTTGGCTGTCCCCCAAAGGCAATTCAGTTTGCTGCGTGTTCGAAACACGCGAAAGATGTCCCTATCGGTTATCTCGAAATCGATAGAGACATGTATGCGGATATGGCGAAATGGCAACCGCGCTAGCTTGAGGTGCTAGTGGAGAAATACCTTGGGGGTTCGATTCCCCCTATCCGCACCGGCATTGGGTGACAGAGGGCCAAACGCCCAAAATTGCTTGATGCCTTCACATTGGGGTCGATCGGCTTCGACACGGAAGAGAAGAATCTGTTTGCGTGTGGGCGGCTCTTGATCCGCCTTAACCAATCGAGACGTTTCATCTGCGAACGACAACGCAACTGTTCAGATGGCAAACGCTGCCTGAACCATCGGCCAGCAAGATCGTCCTGGTAGCTGGAACCGGTGTCAACCCACAGGGCTGGAGAAGAAGGCGTGCTCAACGGCCTTCTTCTCGAGATAGACAGGTGAGATAGGTTGCGGCCGAATCCGCGAACTCAGCCTCCGGGGATACGGAGGCTACGCACGTGAATGAAAGCAGATTCCGACATTCTGTGGACCCGGGTTCGATTCCCGGCGACTCCACCCATGCCCTTGTAATCCAACGGAAGAGATGGCCGCCTCAAAAGTGGTATGTTGTGGGTTCGACTCCCATCGAGGGCACTATGGAATTCAATGAGCTGGATCTTCTGAAAGTCGGTAACACCATCCAAATGGTGGGCGCCGTCTATGCTGGCGATGGGATGACCTTCGTTTGTCTCTTTCCTGGGGACAAGATCGATGGCTTGATTGATCAAATCGAGATGGATCTCCCTGAGTGGGAGGCGTTCCTTCGGCAGACGGATCTCATGGAGACGGAGATCCTCGCCAAGGACCCCTCGGGGAAGATCATCAAGGCGTTGGTTCGGAAGAGCCAGCGTGCGGTGGATCAGTCGGTCAACTGGAAGGTTTTCCGACGAGACGGCTACTGCTGTCGCTACTGTGGGAACGACAACGTTCCCCTCACGGTCGACCACCTCGTTCTGTGGGAGGAAGGGGGCCCCAGCACGGTGGCGAACCTTCTTTCGGCTTGCAAGAAGTGCAACAAGACGAGGGGCAACGTACAATACGCTGACTGGCTCGGGCATCCCTTCTACCTCACGGTCTCGAAGGCCTTGACGGAGGGGCAACGCCAAGCCAACGCTGCCCTGGTAGCAACCCTCCCCACTATCCCTCGAATCATTCATCAGCGATCACGCTGAGGTTGATCCAACACGTCGCCCTGGTGTACAACCCAAGCCGGAGAGACTGAACAGAACAAAAGGTGCCCCGTGGACTCGCAGACGCTCATCCTCACTCCCTGGATGTCCCCTCATCGAATCGTACCCTGGCAGGACGCCATGGTCGACATCTGCAACGGCAAGGTCGTCGTACTCGAGGAGTACGACGAGCAGCTTTGCCATCATGCAGGTGAGCCGATCCTGATGCCCGCCGTGGCTCGACTGACGAAGCCGGTCGGGCACGTCAAGAAGGGCGTGAAGTTTTCCCGGATCAATGTCATGACCCGAGACGACTTCATGTGCTGCTACTGCGGTATCCGCAAGTCGATGAAGGATCTGAACTACGACCATGTGACGCCTCGGCGTCTTGGTGGTCGTACCGTCTGGGAGAACATCGTGACCTCTTGCTACGACTGCAACAGCCGCAAGGCTGGACGCACGCCGGAGCAGGCTGGCATGAAGCTCAGGCCCCCGCGGTCTTGGGCTGGGAACAAGGCGCCCCACGTTCCCAAGACGCTGCCGATGAACCGCCCCATGCTGCGAAGCGATGGGGCGGTCCCCGAGCTGTGGGTGCCCTACCTCGAAGCCCATCAGTCTCTTGCGGTGGGGTGATGCCCGACGACACACAGTTCGGGCATCATGTGCTGGGAGCAACCGTTCTGATGCAGAAGTTGCAGCATTCGATTGAAGTGCTGGACTTCGCATCAGAACGGTTGCTTCTGGCTCGTCTGGAGAAGCTATTCCCAAGGGTCGTGTTCGCATCCCTGGCACGACGGGGGATTGTTGTCTGGTACCGGGAGGGTGATAATCTTCCCATGGCTATCAAATACGCGTCGTTACGTATCGAACGAGTGGCGTCTAACGGTACGGCCTTGGTGGTCAAGGACAAGATGTCCCCGCTTCAGGGAGACATCTTGAAAACAACGTGCCCACCAGAGTATTGGTCAAGGCTCGGCATCATTGAGCCGAAGCGGAAGACCTGGCAGGAACACCTCCTCGATGAGGAGGGTTTCTAGCCCCAAACTATGGAAGGTGCGCCTGCTCGGAGCGGGGCATGCCTGGAAAGCATTGCGAGGGGGGAAACCTCCTCGGGGTTCGACTCCTCCTCCTTCCTCCAATTGGTGTAGAACGGACCATGTATCACATGGAACTATCTCGGAAGATCGTGAATGCCTTCTATCTGAAGCGCGAGCGGTCGGAGGATTATGTCGTTCGGGTTGAGTATTCCCCCAATCCGTTGGATTTCGACGGCTGCGATGCTGTGTCGGCGTTCGTGGTACGGAAGGACCGGGTTGGCTCTGGCTTCAACACCCCCAAGTCGGAGACCGTCGTGCTGACATGTAAGCATGCGAAGACGGTCGAAGATGCTCTGACTCAGCTCGCTCAAGCGGCGGGTATACAAGGGTAGATCGGTGTAAGATCTCTCGATGAATTCCGATGAGATCTACATAAGCACGGACATCGAAGCAGACGGCCCCATCCCGGGGCGCTACTCGATGTTGAGCTTGGGCTCCGTCGCTTATGGGTTGGCCCGAAAAAACGGACGTTTGGAGAGGGTTCGGCTGGGAGACTTCTCAGCGAATCTCGAAATCCTTCCAGGGACCGAGGGGCATCCTGACACCATGGCCTGGTGGGCAACACAGCCCGCTGCGTGGGAGGCGTGCAGGAAGAACCTGGAGACCCCCAGCGATGCCATGCATCGTTACTACGAGTGGATCACCAAGCTCCCGGGTATCCTCGTGAACGAGAGGGGGAACCCAGTGAACGCGGTTTTCGTTGGGTATCCAGCGGGGTTCGACTTCCTCTTCGTGTACTGGTACGTGATGATGTTTGTGGGGATCTCGCCGTTCAGCTTCTCGGCGATCGACATCAAGACGTATGCGATGGCCCTTGGTAAGTCTTCCTACCGGAAAACGACAAAGAAGACGATGCCGAAGCGCTGGTTCCCCAAGAACCGGCCCCACACACATGTCGCTCTCGATGATGCTGAGGAGCAGGGCGAGCTGTTCATGAACATGCACATCGAGAATCTTTCGGCCAAGAGTTGATCGGGGCTCTCTCTTCCTTGTAGGAGAAGACAGGAGGCACGACGACGATGGGCTGGAGCTGTGCAACGGACGCGAACGAGACGATGAAGAAGTGGACTGCGGCTTGCGTGGCCCAGACGGGTTCGCAGAACGTCTACGTGGTCAAGGGCCAGAAGTACATGTGGGAGATCTCGGAAACGGAGCACGCTGACGGTGCCATCACTGGCACCATCTTCAAGATGCTCACCGTGAAGCCGGATGGGAGCGGGACGGTTCGCCAGACCGGTTCGTTCCGGATCGAGCCGGATGGTTCGGTCGGTCGCGCTCCTGCGTTCCTCAAGGCCGCGAAGTGAGCACCTTCACTTTACCGGGGCATGATCTGTCTCTTGCGGATCAGCACTGCATTGCCCTGGCGATCAAGATGGACCTCTTGATCGCTCGAAATATGGCCCCGGACGAAGCTCGAGCCTATCTTACTCGGCAACAATACAGCGGACCTCACAAGAGTGGGGTCGTTGTCCTGTCGTCGGAGGCCGTGGAAGAGGTTCTTTCAGCAAATGTTGATCAGCGACCGGGGGCGAATGTAGAACAGACATCGCAGGGCATCGCCGAAAAGTGACCGGGCCGGTCAGCCTGCAAGGGTGAGCGATGTAGAGCGGGGTTCGACTCCCTGACTTGCGACCAAGACGGGAACCCCGGAAGGTGGGGCAACCACCAAAGGGTCAAGAGAATAAGGTCTGTTGTTAGAGGAAATCGTATGGCTGGTCAACGGCTGCCGATCTAACGTTTCCCTGAAGGTATTGATGTTCCTGTCTTGACCCCAAACAGCGAGGGGTCAAGAACCAAGGGCTGTAAGAGAGAAGGCTGGTTTTTGGCTGTCCAGCTCATTTACACAGGGACCCGTCGCGGTGGCGGGGAGCGTCGTCCAAAACGCTCGCCTTTGGTGGTCGGTTCGAGTCCGACTCTGTGTGCGAGGTGAAACGATGGAGGAAGAGGTTGGAACCGACAGCGGCACCAAGGTTGGTGAGCTGCTGGCTCTTCAGGCAAAGGCCTGGGAGGACGGATCTGAGGATTCCGTCGCTTGGTATGCGGAGCGCATCGTAGCGCTTGGCGGAAAGCCGTACGCGACCTTTTCGGAGGCGATGGAGTCGCTGCCGTAAAAGGTCTGATTCGTGTCTCGAAAGAGACTCTCTAGCCGAGCTAAACCCTCGGCACCAGAAGGGTGTTGTGCCCCCCGAATAGTGGGGGCACGGCTTTGTTGGCCGAGCACAGTCCAGGGTGCTCGTACAGACCTCTGTGGAGCCTGGGACCATCAATCCCAGTGTCCTGAGTTCGGGAAGTGCTGGAACCACTCGCCGATATTCGGGGGTCTCTTTCGGGACACGAATCAAAAAGCTTCGAATGTCGAGCAAGCTGGGCGACCTAAAGGGAAGTCCAGTGGGTGTTGGTGGAAAGGCCTCACAAGGATTCTTCTGCCAACGAATAGGGTACGGGTTGCTCCTACGCCCGCCCAGCTCGGCGTTCTTTTTGGGGATGTAGGCATGCGTAGAGCGGATGAAGGCTTCCGGAAGCGGATCCGACTATTGAAGGTTCGAATCCTTCTGTCTCCACCAATTTTGGGGGTCGAGAAGTGTAAGAGGTCAACATGGGCAAGCGAATGTACGAGTTGTGGGAGAGTGCGTCGAAGAAGGCGAGGGACGTGGCGTTCCCGTTCGGGACGGGAACGGGCTTCGCGGGAAGCCTCCTGACCTTCGCGATGAACGTCGGGGTGAGTCCCCTTACCGTACCCGCTTCGCTTCCGTTCTTCGGAGTGGCAAGGCTTGCCAAGCTCGGGTTCAAGCGGGAGGCTCAGGTCATCATTCCGCGCTACTCCTCCGAGGCCCTCGAAGCGCAGAAAACGAGTAGCTGCGTTGGCAAGATCCTTCGAGATCAGGTCGAGGT
>JACCDT011260456.1_pt1 | contig 17387 bp, 15 predicted proteins | sample 7446291 | NCBI WGS metagenome assembly JACCDT01 (sample SAMN15323446, study PRJNA562643) | freshwater metagenome | isolation source: river surface water | place: USA:Blue River Watershed | collected 2017-08-17 | reverse complement strand
TTGCGGGTCAGGCGCGTGAAGCTGTCCATTTCCGTGGGTACGAAGTTGCCCAGGAAGCGCCGGGTCTCCTCATCGCGGGTCAGCTCGAACAGATCGGCCAGGTCACCGACCTGTGGCTGCCACAGTTCGTATCGCGCGGTGGTGAGAAGCGGGCCATTCACAGCAGCTGGTCCACCGCGTGGATGATCACGCCGACCAGCCCGCCCACCATGGTCCCGTTGATGCGGATGAATTGCAGGTCGCGGCCGACGGCACCTTCGATCCGGTCGGTAACGGTGCCGGCATCCCAACGCTTCACCGTCTCAGACACCAGGCGGACGATCTGATCGCCATAGCGCACCGATGCCCCCACCAGGGTGCGCCGGGCAAAGCGGTTGATCTGGGCCTGCAATTCGGGATCGTCGCGCAGGTGGCGGCCCAGTTCGGCCAGCGCCTCGGCCGCCTGACTGCCGATCTGTCCTTCGGGCTGGCGCAGCCGTTCCAGCATCTTGAGCCGCAACCGCTCCCACACCCCCTGCCACCAGATTGAGACCGCCGGATTGGCGATCAGATCGCCCTTCATCCGCTCAATCTTGGCGCGCAGCTCGGCGTCATGCTGAAGGTCATCGGCCAGCTTGGCGAGGCCTTCCTCGATCTTGCCGCGCAGGGGGTGGTCGGGATCGACAATAACTTCCGCCAGCAGCTTGTAGAGCCCATCGAGCACCGAATTGGCGAGGCGCTCATCCAGGCCCGTCCAGCGCAGGATCGCATTGGCGCGGGTGTGGATCAGTTCCCGCACCAGCGGTTCATTATCCTCCAGCGTCAGTCCGGCCCACCGGACCAGCGATTCGATCACCGGCATGTGGCGCTTGTCGACAATGGCGGTGCCGAGCATCTGGCCCACCAGCGGCGACACCTCCAGCCTGTCGAGCTGCTTGAACAGACCGCTGCGCACCTGGTTGCCAAGCCGGTCAGGATCGAGGGATTCGAGCACATGGGCCAGCATTTCAGCCGCCCCGGCGCGCAAGCGGCTGGAGCCGCCGGTTTGCGGATCGGCCAGCCAGCTGCCCACGGCCGCGGCCAGGTTCATCCCGCTCATTCGCCGCGCAACGACCTGGGGGGTCAGGAAATTGGTGCGGAGAAATGCCGCCATCGTATCGGCGATGCGATCCTTATTCTCCGGCACAATCGCCGTGTGCGGGATTGGCAGTCCAAGCGGGCGACGAAACAGCGCGGTTACCGCGAACCAATCTGCGAGACCGCCCACCATCGCCGCTTCGGCGAAGGCCAGCACATAGCCCATGAGCGGATGCAGGCCCTGATAATGCCGCGCTGCCAGATAGAGCGCGGCCATGACCAAGAGCAGGCCGGTGGCAATCTGCCGCATACGCCGCGCGCGGTCGACCGGCTGGCTACCACGCGCTTTTGAGAGGGCGAGCGGTTCGCTCACTCGGCCGGAAGTGCCCCGCCGTGGAGGCTGTCGCTGGGGCTGTGTTCATCACCCGGCTGATAGCTGAGCAGCCGCTTGCGCAGCCACGGGCCGGCCCGCTTCTCAAAACCGTCAGCCAGACTGAAGCCAGCCGGCACGATCAATAGGGTCAGCAGGGTCGAAAGGATCAGGCCACCGATAACCACCGTACCCATCGGTGCACGCCAGGCCCCGTCGCCCGAGCCGATCCAGCCCGAAATCGCAGTTGGCACCATGCCCGCAGTCATCGCCACGGTGGTCATGATGATTGGCTGCGCGCGCTTGTGCCCGGCTTCGACAATGGCCTCAAACTTGTCGACCCCGCGCTGCATTTCCTCGATCGCGAAATCGACGAGCAGGATCGAGTTCTTGGCGACGATCCCGAACAGCATCAGAATGCCGATGAACACCGGCATCGACATCGGCTGACCGACGAGCAGCAGAGCAATCAGCCCGCCCAGCGGGGCCAGGAACAGCGAGCTCATGTTGACGAGTGGCGAAACGAAACGGTGGTAAAGCAGAACCAGCACGGCGAAGACCAGCAACACGCCGGAAACCAGCGCAATGCCAAAATTGCGGACCATTTCCGCCTGCCATTCATCCTCGCCAAACGGTGCGTTGGACACGCCGACCGGCAAATTCTTCATGATAGGCAGCGCGTTCACCTTCTCCGTCGCGGTCCCCTTGACCACACCGGGGGCAAGGTCGGCGCCAACAAATACGCGACGGTTCTGATTATAGCGCTGGATCGAAACCGGACCCGATCCGAAGCCAATTTCCGCCACGCGCGACAAGGGCACCGATCCGCCTGCGGTGGTTGGCACGGGCAGGTTCTGGATCGTCGCAAGGTCCTGGCGCGCCTCGATCGGCAAGCGAACGCGAATTGGCACCTGACGGTCGGTCAACGAGAACTTGGCTGCATTCTGGTCAATATCGCCGATCGTCGCGATACGGATCGTCTGGCTGAGCGCAGAGGTGGTAACCCCCATGCTGGCAGCAAGGTCCAACCGTGGTTTAATCACCACTTCCGGGCGGCGCATATCGGCTGCAATACGCGGCGCGACCAGTTCCTTCACGCCCTTCATTTCCTCGACAAGCCGTGCGGCAGTCTGATCCAGAAGCTTGGAGTCCGAACCGGACAACATGACCGAAATCGGCCGGCCTGTGCCGCCGCCGGGTCCGCCAAAGCTTTGGATCGTAACCCGTGCGTCCGCAATCTTCTGCAGCACGGGGGTCAGCTCGCGCTCGATCACCATGCTGCTCTTTTCGCGGTCATCCCTTAGCGTGATGAACAGGCGGCCATTGCCCTCACTGAAGCGGGCCAGCACGGTATTGGTCTCCGGGCGAGCCTTGGCGATGGCCACGGCCTGATCGATTACGGCCTCGGTCTGCTTGAGTGTGGTCCCAGGAACCATCTCGACGCGGACCTGGATGAAATCACTACCGGAAGTCGGGAAGAACTGGGTCGGAATATTGGTGAACAGGATGCCGGTCAGGCCCAATGCGCCCAAGCCAACACCCAGCATCCACACCCGGTGGTCGCGGCGACGCGCGGCCCAGCGCAGATGCATGAAGCGATACCAGTTGGCGAAACCATGCGCCGTGAAGCTGCTGACCAGCAGCAGCAGGCGATAGACACCCCAGGCCAACCCGATGCCCAATCCCACGCCGATAAAGGCGGAGACCCAGCCGGGCACCAGATCACGCAGAGCGTCAACCTTGCCGATCACCTGGCCCGGGATAATGGCGCCAGCAACGAAGCTGGCGAAAACCACCAGCGTGGCAAGGATCCACACCAAATAGTACCACCATCGCGATGGGGCCGGCGCCAGCGCGGCGCGCATGGCCTTGGCCTCACCCTGGTCAAGCGACCAGCGCAGCACATTGAGATACCGATCCATCCAGGTACCGCCACCATGCTCTTCCTCGCCGTGAGCTTTAAGGAAATAGGCTGCAACCATTGGTGTGATCATGCGGGCCACGGCCAGCGACATCAGGACAGAGACCACCACTGTCAGGCCGAAATTCTTGAAGAACTGGCCCGATACGCCGGGCATCAGGCCAACCGGAAGGAATACCGCAACAATCGAAAAGGTGGTGGCGACAACCGCAAGGCCGATCTCGTCGGCCGCATCGATGGACGCCTGGTAGGCGCTTTTGCCCATCCGCATATGACGCACGATGTTTTCAATCTCGACGATCGCGTCATCGACCAGCACGCCGGCCACCAGGCCCAGGGCCAGCAGCGAAAGTGTGTTAAGCGTAAAGCCCATCAGGTCCATGAACCAAAAGGTCGGGATCGCCGAAAGCGGTATCGCAAGGGCCGAAATGATCGTGGCGCGCCAGTCGCGCAAAAAGAAGAAGACGACGATAACGGCAAGCACCGCCCCTTCAACCATGGCCGCAATCGAGCTTTCGTACTGGGCCTTGGTATAGTCGACCGACGTGAACTGGCGGATGAATTTGATCCCCGGGTTCTCCTTTTCGATCTTCTGGATTTCGGCGAAGGCGCCATCGTAGACCGACACGTCCGAGGCACCGCGCGCGCGGGCGATACCAAAGGTAACCACAGGCTTGCCATCGGCCTTGCCCATGCTGGTGACTTCGCCATAACTGTCTGAAACGCGGGCAAAATCACTTAGCTTGACTGTGCGTCCGTTGCCCAGCGGGATATCAGTCTGCGACAATTCGTAGGCCGTCTCGGCATTGCCGAGCACGCGCACCGACTGGCGGGACCCGGCGATTTCAGCGCGTCCACCTGCGGCGTTAATGTTAAGTTGGCGCAATTGGGCATTGATCTGGCTGGCGGTGACCCCAAGCGACTGCATCCGCGCCGGGTCTAGCGTCACGGTGATTTCGCGATTGACGCCACCGCCCCGGTTAACAGCAGCCATGCCCGGAATGTTGAGCAGCCGCTTGGTCACCGTATCATCAATGAACCACGAGAGCTGCTCGATCGTCATGTCGTCGGCCTGGACCGCAAAATAGGCGATCGGATCGGACGAAGTCTGGGCCTTTACCACCTGTGGCTCAAGAATTCCGTCGGGCAGTTCTCCGCGCGCCTGGTCAACAGCGTTCTTGACCTCGTTGACCGCCTCATTGACGTCCTCGCCGATCTTGAACTCGATCATCGTCTGGCTGCGACCCTCGGATGCAGTCGAACTGATTGACTGCACCCCAGAAATGGTCCGCACGGCGGATTCAACACGCTGGGTGATCTGGGTTTCGATCTCGGTCGGTGCCGCACCGGGCTGGGCAATCGTGACGATTACCATCGGGAACTCGACATCCGGATCGTTCTGAACCTCCATCATTCGGAAGCTCATGATCCCAGCCAGCATCAGCCCGATGAAAAGCACGATCGGCACCACCGGATTGCGGATCGACCAGGCCGAGATGTTGCGGAAGTTCATCGCCAAATCCTGTTTTCGGCCAGACGGCCGTTTATTGCTTTACGACCCTGGGGTTGATCGTTTCGCCCGGTGAAAGGAACCCGCCGGCCCGCAGCACAACCTGTTCGGTGCCGCTCAAGCCTTCGATCACGGCAATGCCATTGGCGGTAACGAGGCCGGTCTTCACATTACGCCGCTCGGCCTTGTTGCCCTTGCCAACGATGTAGACATAGCTGCCTTCGTTATCGGACAGGATCGCGGATTCAGGCAGCATCGGTGCAACCACGCTACCCGCCTTGATCACTGCCGTAGCAAAGCCGCCCGGGCGCAATTCTGGCGCATAGGGAAGCGCAATACGTGCAATGCCCTGGCGGCTCTGGGGATCGATCACCGGGGCGGTCTGCCAGACCTGGCCAGCAAAAACCTTCATCCCTCCAACTGGGGTCACTTCGGCGCGAACGCCATTGCCAACCTGCGCCAGTTCGGTTTCTCCAACCAGCGCACGCAGTTCCATCTCGCCACCTTTGGCCAGGCGGAACAGCACACCCGAACCCGCGCTGACGACCTGTCCGGGCTCAACCCGACGCTCCAGCACCAGACCGGCGGCCGGGGCAACCACGTTCAGGCGGCCAAGCTGGGCATTGATCACGCCAAGCTGGGCACCTGCGACGCGGACTTGGGCCGCAGCCGAATCGCGCTGGGCGGTCAGTCGATCGATATCGGCTTTCGAAACGAAGCCGCGCTCAACCAGTCTCAATGCACGGTCAAGGTTGGCCTGGGCCAATTGGGCATTGGCCCGGGCAACTTCGATCTGCGCAGCCTGGCTGGCGCGCTGCTGGACCTGGACCGAGCGGTCGATCACCGCCAGGACCTGGCCTGCACCAACCCACTGGCCGGGCTCAACCAGGACTGAGACAACTTGTCCGCCTTCGCCCGGAACACCGACCGGAAGCTCGCGGCGAGCGGCAAGAGTACCGGTCACATTGATTGCGCCTTCGATCGTGCCGCGCCCCGGCGCGACGACGGAAACGACGGCTGCCTGGGATTTCTTGTCGCCGGTGACCGCCTCATCACTGCTGTGGGTCAAGAACCAAACACCGATCAGGCCAGCGAGTACCGCCAGACCGATAAGCCACAACTTGCGCCGCGATTGCCGCTCTTCTTCGGCATCGCCCATCAGGACGGCCGCCGGATCGGTCGCTGCCAGGTCTTCTGCTGCAATCCGCGTATCGTAGTTCATGGCCGGACCTGCCCCATCTTGCATCACTGCCGGACCACAGCGCAGTCAGGGTGACTGCACCGGCCTCACGGCGCTGTATTACTCTGCTATATCACTTCGGGCAAGACCGCAGCGCGGCAGGCCGGACGAAGCGGTATTGTTTACCATGGAGCGTCATAGGCCCCGCCTGACTGCAACGCAACGCAATGGTCGGCAAACGGCCGATGCAGTCCGGCGAAATGCGCTGGGCAGAGCTAAAAACGAGCAGCCCCGAAGCCACCATTCTGGCCCGGAGCTGCAAGGGTCTTGCCGGCTGAGAACCTCAACCGCAGGACTATATGCTATTTTTCAATACTTAAGCTGGCGCTCATACAGATCGCGGTAATGCTGGATCCGGGTGACGCGCAGCCCCTGCATGCCCGATCGGTCGACCGCCCGCTGCCAGGAGGCAAACTCTTCGAGCGTCAGGTTATAGCGCTCGCAGACCTCATCGATGGTCAGCAACCCGCCGTTCACAGCAGCGACGACTTCAGCCTTACGGCGCACGATCCACCGGGTGGTGCTCGGCAGCGGCAACGAATCGATCGTGAGCGGCTCGCCAAGCGGGCCAATTACCATCGCGGGTCGAATTTTCTGGTTCTCGATCATGTTCATCCTCGGCCGTCGCTTCGCTTGACCGCAACGACAGGGATGACAATGCCCGTGCGGGCTTTGCCATCTGCTGAATCACTTGGGTTAACATCACGTGAGGCATGTCGGCCTTCCGCCGGCGCAACCGAGGATCGCGACCCGAACGATCCCCCCAGCAGCCGTAAATCATGGATTTCGGTGCGGATCATCTCAACCCGAGCGGCATGAGCCGCCTGTAACCGCGCGCTAAGGCTGTGCCAGTCACAGCGTCCGGAGACAGCACCTTCGTCAACGGGCAGCACCCGTTGGCGCAGGCCTGCGATGAGGTCCTTGCCGAATTCCATGAGCCGGGTTCTAGCGTTATAAGGTCAACAGCGCGTAAAGCCGCGGTTTACCGGATAGTCATGGACCTTACTGGAATTTGACCCGGCCAGCAGCGGCCCTTTTGCAAGCCGCGCACGAAGCGTGTAAGGCGCGCCGCCATGGTCCAGGCAGCCTCAGCAACCGATGATCCCGCAGCCCTGTTCCAGCTGGATGGGCCGGCCGCAGGCAAACGGATCGTTGTGGCGATGTCCGGCGGGGTCGACAGCTCGGTCGTGGCGGCACTGGCTGCGCAAAGCGGCGCGGAAGTGATCGGTGTCACGCTTCAGCTTTATGATTCCGGCGCAGTGGCCGCCCGCAAGGGTGCATGCTGTGCGGGCGACGACATTCGCGACGCGCGCGCCGTGGCGGATCGGCTGGGCATCCAGCACTATGTGATCGACCACGAATCCGCCTTTCGCGAAGAAGTGGTAGAGCAGTTTGCCGACGAATACCTCGCCGGGCGCACCCCGATCCCCTGCATCCGCTGCAACATGGGGCCCAAGTTCACCGACCTGTTCCGCATGGCGCGGGAATTTGGCGCGGATTGCCTGGCGACCGGCCACTATGTCCGTCGGGTGATGGGTCCGGGCGGGCCGGAACTGCATCGCGCGCTCGATCCAGCACGCGACCAATCCTACTTCCTATACGCCACCACCGAAGCCCAACTTGATTACCTTCGCTTCCCGCTGGGCGGCCTTACCAAACCGCAAGTTCGCGCCCTAGCCGAAGCGGCAGGACTGCGCACCGCTTCCAAGCCTGACAGCCAGGATATCTGCTTTGTTCCCGATGGGGACTATGCGCGGATCGTCAAGTCGGTTCGGCCGGATGGCGTCCGTCCCGGCGCGATCGTGCACGCCGAAAGCGGGGCCGTGCTGGGCCGGCACGAGGGCGTTATTCACTTTACCGTGGGGCAACGGCGGGGGCTGGAAATCGGCGGCCAGCCTGAACCGCTCTATGTTGTTGGGATCGATGCAGCGGCAGCGGAGGTTCGGGTTGGCCCACGCCGCCTTCTTGCGGTCAGCGCCGCGCGCGTAATCGAAACCAACCGCATAGGCCCAATGACCGATACGCCACTGCTGGCCAAGGTCCGCTCGCTGGCCAAGCCGGTGCCCGTCACGCTCGATGGCCCACTGGGCGATAACGCGGGAACGACAATCCGCTTTGCGAACCCCGAATACGGCGTTGCTCCGGGCCAGGCCGCGGTCCTTTATGCCGGTGACCGGGTAGTCGGCGGCGGCTGGATTGCTGGAACTGAGCCCTAGCCCAAGCCGGCGCCCGGCCTAGACCGGCTGCGCGATCAGGCTCAAGCCCGTGGCAGGAAAGGTGATTGCCGCCAGGCTATCAGCGAGCGCGCACTGGCCGGGGGCGATGGTTGAACCGGCCAGGGTCAGGTGGCAATCAAGCGGCACGACCAGCAGCGGCCCGGCATAGCGCGTCGCCACTGCCGGATCCGGCGCGCCATCCAGCCGATCGAGACGAAAGTGCGGACCATCCACCAGCTGCGCCGAGCCGGTGGCAGTCAGGCGCTGGTGATGGTGCGCGGGATAGGGCTTGCGAAGCGCCACCGCGGCGCCCTGCTCAAAGTGCAGCGCGCGGGGGCGGCCGTAATCATAGAGGCGATAGGTAATGTCAGAGTTCTGCTGAACTTCGACCAGAGTGCTCCCGGCGCCAATCGCATGAACCGTATTGGCCGGAATATAGAAAAAGTCGCCAGCGCTGACGGGATACCAGGACAAAAGCCGCTCAATTGATCCGTCCTGCATGGCCGCGCGCATCGCTTCGTCATCGATTTCGCGCTCGAAGCCGATCGCCAGCTGGGCACCAGGCTGGGCATCCAGCACCAGCCAACATTCATCCTTGCCCTGCTTCCCCAAACCCATCGCCAAAGTCTGGTCACTGGACGGATGGCATTGCACGGACAGCTTTTCGCTGGTGAAGATGTACTTGATCAGCAGAGCATCGAATTCAGAGGGCGGTTCGAACCAGACCTCGCCAATGGCCTTGGCTACCCTTCCGCCGAAGATCTGCGGTAAATCGGTCCGGCCCCAGGGCTTTGCCACTGACCGGGTCGAAAGCAGGATCACTGATTTGCGGCTCCATGAAGGTTGCCGACGCGCTGCGTGCCAGCGTGGCTCGTCACCAGGACTTCATCGCCATCAACAACGATCACGACATCCTCAAGTCCGATCACCGAAACACGGGGGCCATCGCTTGTGACCAAGACATTACGGCAGTCCACCAGCTCGGCGCGCCCCTGGATACTATTACCAGCTTCATCGCGATCGAGTGCCATGTGGAGCGCATCCCAGCTGCCTATATCCGACCAGCCCATGTCGACCGGCACCATGGCCGCACGGTCGGTATTTTCCATCACCGCATAGTCAACCGATTCCGGGACAAAACTCTCGAATTCGGCTGCACCCGGATGGAACTGGCGGCCATGCTGGCCACCGGCTGCATCAGCCGCCCGAACCGCTTCAAAAATGGTAGGGCGGTGAGCGGCCAGTTCATCCAGGAAGGTACCAACCCGAAAAGCGAATACACCGCCGTTCCAGGCATAGGTTCCCGCGGCAATAAATGCTTCGGCCCGCTGACGGTCGGGCTTTTCGACAAACCGGGCAACCCGGAAACCACCCTGTGGCAGCGGGTCACCGCGCTCAAGATAGCCAAATCCCGTTTCGGGGCTGCGCGCCTCGATCCCGAACGAAACCAGGTAACCCTCTGCCGCCAGCGCAGCTGCCTGTTGCGCAGCAGCGCGAAAGGCGTTGTCGTCGATAATGTGGTGATCGCTGGGGCAAACCAGCATGATCGAGTCCGGATCGAGCCGCAGGGCCGCAAGCGCAATCGCTGCCGCCGTATTACGGGCGCTCGGTTCAACCACGATTGTCGAATCCATATCACCTAGTTGCGCTTCAACATGTTCAACATGTCGCACACCGGTCACAACCAAGGGAGGCGCAAAGCCATACTTTGGCGCTGCGCGGCCGAGCGCGGCCTGGAACAGGGTTGTTTCGCCCAGCATAGGCAAGAATGGCTTGGGCTTGGCTGCGCGGCTTCTTGGCCACAGCCGCGTGCCGCTGCCGCCACAGAGTATCACCGGATGGATGGAAAGTGGCACCATGATCGTTTCTTTAAACTGGGGTTCCGGGGAGAGCATTGTTCGCCGAGGACTAGCGCCCCCACGGCTCAAGCCGGCAACCCTGACCTTTATAGTAAGTGGCAGTTTGAGTCGCGAGCAACGGAAATCGAGCTGTCACACTTTTTGCTTCGACATCCGAACTCAGGATCACAAGTTCCATTCCAGGTTCGAAATCCTTGCGACAATCTTCAAGGCTGCGCCCCCCCAGATAATGACACGAACAGGCAACGCGAGCGCCATAGGCCGCGCCGGTAATCGCATAGCCGTTAAGTGGCGCCCAGAACCAGGTTAACAAGCCGGCAAGCGCCAGCAGCGCCAGCCATGTCCATCGCCGGCGCGGCGAACGCATTGACGAAACAGGGATAACGGTTGCCATCGGCCAGCCTTTGCGCAAGGAATGCACGTCATGCCGACGCGTCGCCTGCCCCTTATCCTGCCCTTGCTAGCCCTGCCAAGTCTGATCGCATGCGGATCAGAACAGGTCGTGCCTGACCGCCCCCTGCCCGCAGAAGCAATGAGCGCAGTGGCAAAAAATCCAGGCGTCGAGCGAGAGGCGCTTGCCCGCAGAGTCGACCGGTTGTTCGACGCGCCGGAAACCGCGGAAACCCGGGCCATCGTGGTCTTGCGTGATGGCCGGATCATCGCCGAACGCTATGCCCCTGGCTATCATGAGAACACCCGCTTCATCAGCTGGTCGATGGCCAAGACAGTAACAGGAGTGCTGATCGGGCTGCTGGTCGCCGACGGCCGGCTGCAATTGGATGAACCGGCACCCGTCCCGGCTTGGCAACGGCCAGGCGATCCACGGGGCGAGATAACGTTGCGGCATCTGTTGCAAATGCGTTCCGGGCTCCGCCATACCGAAGCTGGCGATCCAATCTATGAATCCGATGAAGTACGGATGCTATTTCTTGATGGGCGCGATGCGATGGCCGCCCATGCCGAAGCCCAGCCGCTCGAAGCGGAGCCAGGCAGAAAATGGGAATATTCTAGCGCCACCTCGGTCATCCTGTCCGATATTGCCAGCCGCGCACTTACGGACAGCGCTGAACCTGCCGAGCGGCGTAAGGCCATAAGCGACTATCTTCGCAGTCGGCTGTTCGAACCTCTGGGGATGAAGAGCATGGCCCCTGAATTTGATGCATCAGGCACGCTCATTGGCGGGAGTCTCATGCATGCAACGGCCCGGGACTGGGCCAAGTTCGGAGAATTCCTGCGCAACAAGGGCAGCGTCAACGGTTCCCAGCTGGTTCCTCCGGCATGGATCGAATTCTTGACCACGGCCAATCCGCGCAACCCCGGCTATGGGGCCCAGACCTGGCTTAACCGACCGCAACCGGGCGAGCAGGACGTGCCCTTCCCTGGCGCACCACGCTCGGCATTTTCAATGAATGGCCATCTTGGACAATTCGTGCTGATTTCGCCCGCACAGGGCCTCACGGTGGTGCGCCTGGGGCACACACTCGATGGTAACCTTCAGCCAGTACGCAGGGCAATGGGGCGAATAGCCTCATTATTTCCGCGAAAGGCTGCGAATTGACAGGCAAGACGGCGCTTATCACTGGGGTAACAGGGCAGGATGGGGCCTATTTGGCCAGACTTCTGCTTTCCAAGGGATACCGGGTCCATGGCATCAAGCGACGCACGTCATCTTTTAATACCGGACGGATCGACGATATATATGAGGATCCACACGTCGCTGATCCATGCCTGACCTTGCATTATGGTGACCTTACGGATGCAACCAACCTGATCCGCATAGTCCAGGAAACACAGCCGGATGAAATCTATAACCTGGCGGCGCAAAGCCATGTCCAGGTGAGCTTCGAAACGCCGGAATACACTGCCAATGCCGATGCCGTTGGCACCTTGCGACTGCTGGAGGCAATCCGCATCCTCGGCCTGGAACGAAAGACCCGCTTCTATCAGGCTTCGACCAGCGAACTTTACGGGTTGGTCCAGGAAGTGCCGCAGCGCGAGACTACACCGTTTTATCCGCGCAGCCCTTATGCTGTGGCCAAGCTCTATGCCTACTGGATCACGGTCAATTACCGCGAAGCCTATGGCATCCATGCCTCGAACGGGGTCTTGTTCAACCACGAAAGCCCATTGCGCGGGGAAACCTTTGTGACCCGCAAGATCACCCGTGGCGCAGCGGCGATCGCCCTCGGACGACAAGACATACTCTACCTTGGCAATCTCGATGCACGGCGCGACTGGGGACATGCCGCCGAATATGTTCGCGGCATGTGGCTGATGGTTCAACAGGACAATGCGGACGACTATGTTCTCGCGACGGGTGAGACCACCAGCGTCCGACAATTTGTCGAATGGGCCTTCGCTGATGCGGGAATCCCGCTGGAATGGCGCGGCGCAGGGGTTGAGGAAAAGGGCTTCTGTGCCAAGACTGGCGCGTTGCGTGTGGCTGTTGATCCGCGGTACTTCCGCCCCACAGAGGTCGACCTGTTGATTGGCGATCCAACCAAGGCAAACCAAAAACTTGGCTGGAAGCACGAAACCCCAGTGCGCGAACTGGTCCGCGAAATGGTTGCGGCGGACCTTGAAGTCATGAAGTTGGCCCGCATTGGACGAGGGGGGTGATGCCGGGATGACCTTTGATCTTTCCGGCAAGCGGATCTGGGTGGCCGGCCATAAGGGTATGGTCGGCAGCGCCATCATGAGACGACTGGCTGGTGAACAATGTGAGGTCCTGACGGTCGATCGCGCAACACTTGACCTGACCGACCAGCGCGCTGTGCTTGACTGGATTCAGCGCGCGCGACCCGATGCAGTGTTCATGGCGGCGGCTCAGGTGGGCGGCATTCTGGCCAATGCGACTTACCCAGTCGACTTTCTGCGCGACAATCTGCTGATCGAAACTGCGGTCATGGGCGCCGCCCAATCCGCAGGCGTCGGCAAGCTGCTGTTCCTTGGCTCTTCCTGCATCTACCCCAAGCATGCCTCGCAACCGATCCGCGAGGATGCGCTGATGACCGGCCCACTTGAGCCGACCAACCAGTGGTACGCAGTCGCAAAGATCGCAGGGATCATGCTGGCGCAGGCCTATCGCCAGCAGCATGGTTGCAATTTCATCAGCGCCATGCCGACTAATCTTTATGGCCCCGGCGATAATTTCGATCCGCAGGGCAGCCATGTAGTCCCCGCACTGATCCGAAAAGCGCACGAGGCAAAGGCAAAAGGCACCCCGGTGACACTGTGGGGCACCGGAACGCCCTTGCGCGAGTTCATGTACGTCGATGATTGCGCCGATGCGTGCGTCTTCCTGATGAAGACCTATTCGGACGCAGAGCATATCAACATTGGCACCGGAAGCGAGATTTCGATCCTCAACCTAGCCAGGATGGTCATGCAGGTTGTCGGTTACGATGGAGAGATCGTGACCGATGCCACCAAGCCCGATGGCACACCCCGCAAGCTGATGGACAATACCAAGCTTCACCAGCTTGGATGGCGCCCCCGTACAGATCTGCGCGAAGGGATTGCCAAGGCCTATGCCGCCTTCCTTGCCGGTGAGGGCCGCGGGCTTCAGGGGTAAAGCAAACCAGACGTCCAGGTGCCGTCGGCGCCCAGCTCGAACCGGCGTCGTTCGTGCAGGCGGAAAGGCCGGTCCATCCAGAATTCGAACGCCTGGGGCACCAGGCAAAAGCCGGTCCAGTGCGGTGGGCGCGGCACACGCCCGACCAGATGCTGCGCGGTAACCTTGGCGATTCGGCCGAGGAATTCGGCACGCGAGGCCAATGGGCGCGACTGGTCCGAAGCCAGCGCCCCCAGTTGAGAATCGCGGCTCCGGCTGCCGAAATAGGCATCTGCCGTGGCAGGATCGACTTCCTCGATCCGCCCTTCAATCCGGATCTGACGGCGCAGACTTTTCCAGTGGAACAGCATCGCCGCCTGCGGATTGGCGAGCAGCTCGCCACCCTTGCGGCTTTGCGCATTGGTGTAGAACACGAAGCCTTCGGGGCCGAAATCCTTCAACAGTACCATCCGCACTGACGGGGCCGCATCTGGTGTAGCCGTGGCGAGCGCGACGGCATCGGGGTCGTTGGGCTCACCCTCCTTGGCCAGGGCGAACCACTCCGCAAATAGCTTGAGCGGCGGGGCGACCGGGATCGCGTCGGCGGATTGCTGTTCATCCATGCGGCAAGGCATAGCCTCAAGTGTGGCTCCGCGAAAGCGCTGCGCACCGGAACGCCTTGCCGTATTGCCTTGGCGCACCTAGCTAAGGCAAATGGCCGATCCGTATTCGATCCTGGGGGTAGCGCGCGGCGCGGGCGAGAAGGACATCAAGTCCGCCTATCGCAAGCTGGCCAAGGAGCTGCACCCCGACCGCAACAAGGACAACCCCAAGGCGGCGGAGCGCTTTTCCGAAGTGACCCGTGCCTATGACCTGTTGTCCGACAAGGACAAGCGCGCCCGGTTCGACCGCGGTGAAATTGACATCGATGGCAATCCCACCGGCTATGGTTTCGGCGGTCCGGGCGGCGGCTTTGGCGGGGCTGGCGGCCAGCGCGGGTTTCGTGCCGATGGTTTCGAAGGCTTTGGCGGCAGTGATGCCGGCATCGACCTTGGCGATATCTTCGAAGGCCTGTTCGGCGGGCGCGGAGGCTTCGGCGGGGCTGGCGGCGGGCGCGCGCGCCCGGCCCCCAAGGGGGCAAACGTTTCCTACCAGCTCGGCGTCTCGCTGCCCGATGCCGCGGCGCGGGCCACGCAGCGGATCACGCTGGCCGATGGCAAGACCATTGACCTCAAGCTTCCGGCCGGGGTTGAAGATGGCACCCAGATGCGGCTTGCGGGCAAAGGCGAACCAGGCCCCGGCGGCGCGGGCGATGCAATCGTCACGATCCGCACCCAGCCGCATCCGTTCTTCCGCCGCGATGGCGATAACCTGCGGCTCGATTTGCCGATCAGCCTTGATGAGGCGCTCAACGGAGCCAAGGTCAAGGTGCCAACCGCAGAAGGTGCGGTGATGCTGACTGTCGCGCCAGGTTCCAGTTCTGGCAAGACCCTGCGAATTCCCGGCAAGGGCTTCAGTCGCAAGGACGGCAGCCGCGGTGACCAGTTGGTGACACTAGAAATCCAGCTGCCTGAGGGCGATGCCGATCTGGCCCGGCGCCTGGAGGGCTGGACCGATCCGCGCAACCTGCGCGGACGGCTGGGCATCTAATCGCCTCGTGGAGGAAATACCCCTCGAACAAGCGCGCGCTGAGGCGCACCTCGCTCCCGACCTTAGCCCAGAAGGTCGGCGTCGGCGCGCACTGCGATGGCGGGCCGGACTGGAAGAGCAGGTTGGCGAAGAGACCTGGCTTCGAATCGCCCGGTTCAAGCGGATAGCTCAACGAGTCTGGTTGGGGGCCTGGCATGACGGCTTCATCCACGCCGGAAACCTGGCCTATATGGCGATCCTTGCCATTTTTCCCTTCTTCGTAACCGTCGCCGCCATCTTTGCTTTGGTCGGCGAGGAAGCTCAGCGCGCGGCCTCGGTCAGCGCCTTTTTGCTGGCCGTGCCACCCATGGTCCGCCAGGTACTCGAGCCGGTCGCACAAGATGTGGTTCAAGCGCGCTCGGGCTGGCTGCTGTGGGCGGGCGGGATCGTCGGCCTGTGGACCGTGGGCAGCCTGATCGAAACAATTCGCGACATCCTGCGCCGCGCCTATGGTACCGGGCCCACTGCGGCGTTCTGGCGGCACCGGCTGATCTCAACCGGGGTGATTTTTGCCGCCGTGGTTGGCTTGCTGCTCGCGCTGTTCGTGCAGGTTGCCATCGGTACGGCAGAACAGGTGATCAATGCCTGGTTCCCACGGCTCGCCGATTGGACCAGCACGCTTGCGACCTCACGCTTGATCCCGGCAGTGATCCTGTTCCTCTCGCTTCACGCGCTGTTTTATACGCTTACCCCCAGTGCCTATCGCGCACGCCGTTATCCGAAATGGCCAGGTGCCCTGTTGGTGACGGTTTGGTGGGCTGCGGTAACGATCGCTCTGCCCTGGGTGCTGGCACGGTTCTTCACCTATGACCTGACCTACGGCAGCCTGGCCGGGGTGATGATCGCGCTTTTCTTTTTCTGGCTGGTTGGCTTAGGGATGGTCGTCGGAGCCGAACTCAACGCTGCCCTTGCCGTGACGCCCGAAGAAGGCGAAATGATTGGCGAGGCCGTGGCGGAAAGCGGGCGGCGCAAGGATGGTGGATCGTAACGCATGACGGGATTGATGCAGGGTAAGCGCGGGCTGATCATGGGGCTCGCCAATGACAAGTCGCTTGCCTGGGGGATCGCACAGAAGCTTCACGAAGCCGGGGCTGAACTGGCCTTTTCCTATCAAGGCGAAGCGCTGGAAAAGCGGGTCCGCCCGCTCGCCGCGTCGCTTGGCAGCGATTTCCTGATCGATTGCGACGTGTCCAGCATGGATGCCCTCGATACCGCCTTTGAACAGCTCGCAGCCCGCTGGCCGTCGATCGATTTCGTCGTCCACGCGATCGGCTTTTCCGACAAGAACGAGCTGCGCGGGAAATATGTCGACACCAGCCTCGACAATTTCCTGATGACGATGAACATCTCGGCCTACAGCCTGGTCGCGGTGACCAAGCGGGCAGCGGCAATGATGCCGGATGGCGGTGCGCTCCTGACGCTCAGCTATTACGGCGCGGAAAAGGTTGTGCCGCACTACAACGTGATGGGCGTGGCCAAGGCCGCGCTGGAAACCAGCGTGAAGTACCTGGCCAATGACCTTGGCCCTGCGGGCATTCGCGTCAATGCGATCTCCGCCGGGCCGATCAAGACCCTGGCCGCCAGCGGAATTGGCGACTTCCGCTATATCCTCAAGTGGAACGAACTGAACTCGCCGCTGCGCCGCAACGTGACGATCGAGGATGTCGGGGGATCGGCCCTCTACTTCCTTTCTAACCTCTCCAGCGGGGTCACGGGCGAGACGCACCACGTCGATGCCGGCTACCACCTGGTTGGCATGAAGCAGGAGGATGCGCCGGATATTGCGTTGAGCTAACCTGGCGCAGGCCGTTTGCGGTTTAGCCTGATGATCCGCACAATCGGTCCGCCAATGCGGCCCGGTTCGGGTGAGATGGTGGCAACGATCTCACCCTGGGCCAGCAGCCGCGCATAGCTGGCGTACTCGCGGGGGAAGCGGCCACGCTCTGCGGCATAACGGTCATATTGCGTCAGAA
>JACCDT010703153.1_pt1 | contig 17394 bp, 17 predicted proteins | sample 7446291 | NCBI WGS metagenome assembly JACCDT01 (sample SAMN15323446, study PRJNA562643) | freshwater metagenome | isolation source: river surface water | place: USA:Blue River Watershed | collected 2017-08-17 | reverse complement strand
TTCCTAAAGGCAACATACGTGCATCTGCTGTTTGAACATGCGTATGTGTTCCTACTACCGCGGTAACTTTACCATCGAGCGCATATGCTAGTGTTAATTTTTCGTGCGATGTTTCTGCGTGCATATCGATAAGAATGATTGGCGTTATCTTGCGCGCATCAAGCAATAATGCTTCTGCTTTTTTTAAAGGACAATCGAGCGTAGAAGGCATAAAAACACGACCCATAAGATTAATCACGCACACAGTTGTATCTTTGCACATAAAAAAAGTCATGCCTTTTCCTGGACAGGTATCAGGATAGTTTGCAGGCCTTACGATAACTTCTTGCTCATTAAAATGTGGAATGACTTCTTTTTTTGCCCACACATGATTTCCTGTCGTAACAACTGCAGCGCCATGCTGTGTCAAAAACGCTGCAATTTTGTGTGTGATACCTTTTCCATCCGCAGTGTTTTCGCCATTCACGATTATTGCATCAAGATTATGTTCTGTTTTTAAAGAAGCACTGTGACGAGCAAAGAGTGCGCATCCCGTTCGACCAAAAAGATCACCTATCATTGCTATTTTTAGTATCAACATATCTTTAAACCTTTTTAATCAAACTTGTTGCGTATCAAGTATGTTATATCGCTCGATTGCAAGCGCTTTTCCGGTTGCAACATCTGCCGTAATAATAACGCCATTTATGCAATACGGTTGCATCGTTTCTACTTTTTTTGCAACGCGCATTCCTTGGTCTTTAAACGATTGTACTTTATAACCAAGTATTGAATGTTGCGATCCGATCATCCCTGCATCACTGATATACGCAGTGCCAGAAGGCAATATTCGTTCATCCATAGTCTGTGTATGCGTATGAGTTCCAACGATTGCGGTAACCATGCCATCAAGAAAATAAGCTAATCCCATTTTTTCAGCTGTTGCTTGAGCATGCATATCAATCAAAATGATATTTGTTTTTTCTTTTAATAAAAATATGAGTTCTTGTGCTTTTAAAAAAGGACAATCGGTAGAAGAGGGCATAAAAACACGACCCATAAGATTTATAACACCATACAAAATTCCTGCACTTTTTTTTATCGTATAACCTGATCCAGGCGCATCAAAAGAATAATTTGCAGGACGAATGAGCATGCTATTTTTTTCTATGAACGGAATAATTTCTTTTTTATCCCAAATATGATTACCTGATGTTATAACATCGACACCATGAGACAACAAGAACTGCGCATCATCTGGAACAACTCCCTTTCCATCATCTGCAGCATTTTCTCCATTTGCTATCACGAAATCAATGTGATGTTCTTCTTTGATAGTTTTGATATGACGCGCACATAAAGCTCTTCCTGTTGCACCAACCACATCCCCTAACATCATAATACGTACGGTCTCTTTTTTTGCATTACTATCATCGTGCATATTCTATAGACCTTTTTTCGCGAATAACATTTACTTTGATTTGACCTGGAAAGTTCATTTCGATTTCTATTTTTTTAGCAATATCGCGTGCTAACATCGATGCTTTTTCATCATCGAGAAAGTCTTCTTCTACGATGATACGAATTTCTCGACCAGCTTGCAAAGCATATGCTTTTTTGATGCCACTGAATGAATGAGCTATCTCTTCTAATTTTTCTAATCGCTTAACATATGCCGTTAATGTTTCTCGACGCGCTCCTGGACGTGATGCAGAAATAGTATCAGCGATAACTACGAGTGGTCCATAAATAGAAAGAAAGGGAACTTCTTCGTGATGCGCTGCTATTGCATTTACGACTAATGGATTTTCGCCACAACGTTTTGCAATCTCGCCACCAATCATGGCATGCGGTCCTTCAACTTCTGCAGTTACGGCTTTTCCAATATCATGGAACAATCCTGCACGCATTGCTAAATTACCATTCAGTCCAAGTTCTTCTGCGATCATACGCGCAAAAAAACCAACTTCTTTTGAATGTTCTAACACATTTTGTGAGAAGCTCGTTCTGAAATATAATTTTCCTAACAATGTTACAATTTCTGGATGAACTCCTTGCAAGTTACATTCCAAAATTGCCTGCTTGCCGTATTCTTCGATAATTTCTTCGATCTCTTTTTCGCACAATTCAACGGTCTCTTCGATACGCGTTGGATTGATACGACCATCGGCAATTAATCGTTCTAATGCTCTGCGCGCAACTTCTCTGCGAATTGGATTAAACCCTGAAATAGTAATAATTTCAGGAACTTCGCCTATCACAAATTCCATTCCGGTCGCCATCTCGAGTGATTTAATATTGCGACCTTCTTTTCCGATAATACGACCCTTCATATCCTCGCTAGGAAGGTGAATGACGCTTGATGAGTTAGGGCTAATATGATCCACCGCATATCGTTGCATTGCGCTTACAATGATTGATGCCGACTTATCTTTTGCCGTTTGTCTTGTTTCTTCTTCGATTTTTTGAATCCATTTTTGATGAGAAAGATTTACTTCTGCGTATAAAATATCTGCAAGTTCTCGTTTTGCTTGGTCTTCGCTAAATCCAGAAACATTTTCTAATTTTGTAATTAATTCTTTATAAAGATTTTTAAGTTTTTCTTCGTTAGAATGCATGAGTTCGCTCATACGCAATAATTTGCGCTCTTTATCTTGCAACTCACGCTTAAGATCATCTAACTGTGTCTCTTTTTTTTCTACTAACTCTTCTTTTGATTGTAATTTTGCATACTGACGATCAAAATCAAGCCGCTCACGTTTAATCTCGAGATCAAATTCATTTCTTCTTTTATAAATTTCATCTTTAGTTTTTAATAAAACTTCTTTGCGTTCATTATCAATTTCACGTTTTGCATTTTTATGAAAATCTTCAATACGAGCCATCTGAGCATGAGATTCAGCAAGTTTTTTTTGTGCATACATAAGCATGACAACAGCAATTACAGAACCGAGTAGCCCTATAAATGCTCCTAAACCTATCAACATTATTTTTCCTATTTTTTATGCATATATTTTTATAAGACAAAAACTTTTTATTATCTTAATGCAACATCAGGCATCTAACAATAACTATTATAAAAAAGATAGGACATTTAAAAAGAATTTAAAAATGCTAGTTCTTGATCTATTTTTTCAGTAAGTTCTGAAATTTTTTTAAAACAATAATTTTTATCATGTTCTAATTTTAAACAAGAACTTGAAAATTGTAGCGCAGCAAGAACAGCAACTTTTTCATTTTCAACAAGATTATGAGCTTCTTTTAAAATCGTTTTCATAGCAACATCTACATTCGCAGCGGCTTCAAATACATGCGATTGTTCTTCATTATCAGCTACCAAAGAATAATTAACGTCGCAGATAGAGACTTTTACTCTATTTTTGACCATATTCAACTCATCCTTCGTTTTCTATAATCTCATCAATACTCTTTAAAAGATCATTCACTGCTTGTTCAGTAACACTCAATTTTTGTTCAAATTGTTTATTATCTTTAAGCAGTGAATCTTCCAAAAGAACAATACGTTCTTTTAATAAAAAATTTTCATCTTTTAAGGAAAGGTTTTCTTCTTTTAACTTTCTAACCAAACCTAATAAGTTTTCAATTTTTTTTTCTAATGCAGCAATCATTTCCATATTATCTCCCTCTTTGAATTTACTAAAATATTGAAATCAAAGTGTACAAAGAAGGAACTTTTATTGTCAAGAACGTGCTTGTTTTGCAATGTCTACAATCTTTAAAAAGCCTTGTGGCTCAAAAATAGCCAGCTGACTTAACATTTTTCTATTAAGATCAACCTGTGCTTTTTTAAGACCATGCATAAAAACACTGTAAGAAATGCCAGCGCTTTTTGCAGCAGCATTAATACGCGTAATACACAAAGCACGTGCATCACGTTTTTTTAATTTTCTGCCAACATATGCATAAGCCATTGCGCGAAGTAATGTTTCTTTTGCTCGTTGAAATATATTAGAACGTTGACCCCAAAAGCCACTCGTCTGTTTTAATAATTTTTTATGACGCTTTTTGGTGTTCACACCACGTTTAACTCTTGTCATGCTCGATCCATTTATTAATAAGGAATTAAAAGCCTAATTGCTTTGATATTAGTTTCACCAACGTAACCACCTTCACGTAATTGACGTTTTCTTTTACGACTCTTTTTTGTCAGAATATGACGACGTAAAGCACTTGCGCGCTTTATTTTTCCATTGCCAACACGTTTGAAACGTTTTTTGGCTGCTGAATTAGTTTTCATTTTTGGCATAATTGTACCTATTTATTTTTTCAAAAAAAATATTTTAGACCATGTTTTTCCCGCATTTGCTTCTTTTTCTTCTCCAAGACGATCAGAAAAACCAGCTTGCGTAAAACTTCGTGCTATTTTTTCAAATAATTGGCCACCTTGTTCTGCTTTAAAGGCGACCTCTCGTCCATGAAATTGAACCGTAATTTTTAAACGATTGCCTTCGTGCAAAAACTCAATTGCTTGTTTAATTTTACGTTCGTAATCATGCTCTCCAATTTTGGGACGAATTTTTATCTCTTTTACGAGAATAATTTTTTGATTCTTTTTCGCTTCTGTCTGCTTCTTTTTAGTTTTATAAAGCTCTTTGCCGTAATCCATAATCTTTACAACAGGAACTCCATGCGCTCCACTTTCTGAGAGCATCACTAAATCAAGCCCAGCTTCCTTTGCAGAAAGAAGCGCCTCAGACCTTGTTACAATACCTACGTTTGTACCATCAGCTTTAATAAGCTGAAGCTGAGGACTACGAATAGCTTCGTTAATCAACTGACTATTAGTTTTATGTGTAGTATTTTCTTTCAATGAATTTATCTTTCCTATAACCACTATACCTTAATCACGTAATCTTATAATGCCGCAATAGTTTTTAAAACTTTTGCACGCATGTCTTGAGCGACTGATACTTCTTGCTTTAAATAATGAAGAACTTGTTCACGACCCTGCGCTATTTTTGCGCCTTCATACGCAAACCATGAACCAGATTGCAGAACAACGCCATATTGTATCGCCGCATCTAAAAGATCTAATTCACGACAAATACCTTCATTAAACAGAAGATCAACTTCTATTTTTTTAAAAGGAGGAGCAACTTTATTTTTTGCAACTTTAACCGCTATCCTGTTGCCAATATGATTTTCATCTTTTTTAAGACTTGCAATACGACGAACATCAAGACGAACCGAAGCATAAAATTTAAGCGCATTACCGCCGCTGGTCGTTTCTTTATTTGCAAACGCCATTCCGCCAATCGTATGCCTAATCTGATTAATAAAAATCAAAACAGTCTTTGATTTATGAACCGCAGGAGTTAATTTTCTTAAAGCTTGAGACATTAAACGTGCTTGCAAGCCAACATGAGTGTCACCCATTTCGCCTTCAAGCTCAGCTTTTGGAACCAAAGCCGCAACTGAATCAACAACAATAATATCAACCGCGTTCGACCTTACGAGCATTTCAACAATATCAAGCGCCTGTTCGCCGTAATCTGGTTGCGACACAATAAGTTCATCAATATTAATGCCAAGTTTAGTAGCATGTTCAGAATCAAGTGCATGCTCAGCATCAACAAAAGCACAAGTGCCACCATTTTTTTGGCATTGAGCAATTGCTTGCAATGCCAACGTTGTCTTTCCAGAAGCTTCTGGACCGTAAATTTCTATAATTCTTCCAACTGGAAACCCGCCAACGCCAAGCGCATGGTCAAGCAAAATAGAACCAGTTGTTAAAGCTTCAACGCGATGGCCGGCTGATTGGCCAAGGAGCATAACAGCCCCTTTTCCATATTGTTTATCAATTTGAGCAAACGTGACTTCAAGAGCCTTTTGCTTTGCCGAAACGGCCTGTAAATCTTTTTCTTTCACCGCATCATCAACAGTTATAGTTGGTTTGGATTTCATAGTTGTTCTTTCACACGAGATAATTCATCATTGATCTCAATTGTAGCATTTCTACATAAAGACGCAATAAATGCCTGCACATATTTATTAGTCTCTTCTTGGTACTGGGCCTGCAAAAACTCACTTTTTTTAGTTTCAAAGGTTTCGCCGCTCATCCGTTCTAGTTCATCCAATCTTATGACAAGACCACCTTTTTCAGACAACCCTGTGATCACAGCGCCTTGCCAATCAAGCTCAAAAGCATAATTGGTAAATCCTTTTTTGGTCAATTCTTCTTTTACTTTTTTATCATCTGGTCCAACAAAACCCGTTGTTTGTATCGTGCTTAACTGATTCGACACAAGCTTATTCTGCACAACTGCATCAATTTTTGCTTGCTTTAACGCTTGCTCAAGCGCTTGAGTTGCTTGCACTTCAACATAATCTTGGCTTACAGCAGTCTTGCAATCTTCAAATTTTATCGCTTTAGGCTTGCTGACCGCTTTAAGTTCAATCATAATTCCTTTGCCATCTTTAATAAAACTTGTCATATCGCCTGTATTTTTTAACGCAAAAAGTCGTTGACTCATCATCGTATCAGCGCTTTTTTGTACGCCTTGCAAAAGATCCTTTTTGCCTTTATAAGTTGCAACAAAAGATGCGATTGCTTCTTGCGTTGCTTCGCCTGATCGTATTAATTGTTGCGACTGTCTTGTAAATTCAGATTTAAATTTTTGTTCTAATAATTTTTTTTGAATGGTTGATTTTGCTGTTTCAAAAGACTCGAACGTTGGTTCTTTGCGAGCAACTCTTTGCAGAATCACATAGCCTTGCGATGTTTCAAAAGCTTCTGAAATATCACCATCAGCCTTTAACATAAAAGCTGCTCTTTCGTATTCTTTGCTTTTTGTTGAACGTTTGAAAAAATCGACTAATCCATCTTTATCAGCAGATTCTTTATGCGTAGAATATTTTTTAACCATATCGATAAATGCATCTGGATTACTTTTTAGTTCTTCGCGCACTTGATCAGCTTCTTGTTTTAGAGCTTTGAGTCCACGTTTTTCTACGTTGCCAAATACTATTTCTCGTACTTTTACTTGCATTCCATCTTTAATAAATTGTGTTGATTTATGTTTTGCATAATAATTTGATAATTCTTCTGGAGTCACTACAACACCAAAATCTTCTGGTTCAAAGGTCATAACAACCGCATCACGAGATTCTTTTGTCCAGTAACGTTTAGTTTTTGTATTTTCTTGATTATAAAATGCTTGTAAAACGCCATCAGTAAGATTTTTTGATTTTTCTTGCGCTATAAATGTTTCTAATTCAAATATTTGATATGAAAATTTCTTTGCAACCATTTTTTCTTTATATAATTGTTTAAGCATCCATTCTGGTAGCAAAAAAGCTGCATGCAACATATGCAATGCAAATTGTTTTTTGAGACGAATTTTTAATTCTTTTTCGATCATCGGCATTTGGCCGCTCTCTTTGAGATATGCTAATGCTCCTGCAACATTAACATCACGATTACTAAATAATTCTTGAGGTAAGATATGACCAAGTTCTTGAATTAAAAATCTTCGATCTGCAATAGATGCTTCTAGATATTCAGGAGAAATAGCGATCGCAAGATTTTCTGCAAACCCTTCTAAGAGCGATCCATGAATTAATTCCATGAATGCATTAACTTGCGGATCTTGATTGATGCCTAGTAATGAAAAATATAGATCTGCATTAACGCCATATTTTTGTCGAATAGCCATCATGCGCTGTTCTTGTTCATGCGTAGCTTTTTGCAAATCATCTTTGGTAATTTCTTGATTATTGACTAATGCAATGCCATCAAAACTTAATCCTTTAAAAAATTTTGAAAATAATTTTGTAAGACCAAATCCTGCAAACATGCTAAAAAATAAGATCGCTAAAAAAAACTTACCTAGCGGTCCCTGTGCAGCTTTTCGCAATGCTATAATTGACATAATAATTAACCCTTTCTTTTTTCGGTAATTTTTAATTCTTCTTTAATGTGAGCTTCTTTTCGTAATCTTTGTAATACTTTTTCTAATTCTTCTCGACTTGCAAATTCTCCAGTAATTGCTTGATACCACGTAACCATGCGACCTTTTGCATTTTTACTTACTTTTTTTTCTATTAACATATGCGGTTCAATGTACTGTACTTTTTTAACAAATTCTTCTGCTTTTTGTAGTGTGCCAAATCCTGCAATCGGTGCAAAAAATATTTTTTTAAGTTCTTGTTTTTCTGCGCTCACTGCAACTTTTTCTTCATCAGAATGCGACTGATTATTTGCTTCTTCTGTCTCTTCTTGTTCAATTGCTTGATCAGTAGCGCTTTCTTCTTCTGCTTCATTATGATCTTCTGTTGTTTGATTAGTTTCATCCTGATCATTATCTTGTTCAAATTCGCTACTATCGCGATCATTCATCGTATAAAGTGCATAACTAATGCGATCGGCAAATGATTCTTCTTCTAATTTTGCAACGAATCTATCGAGTGCTCGTTTATGACCCCAAAAATATCCTGTTACAAATAATGCGCCACCTAAAAAAAATATTCCTGCTAACAGCCAACTTACTTGTCGATTAGGAATGTAAAGACCTTGAGCATCGTCTTTAAAAAGGATATCAAAGGCCATATAATTTTTTATACGTTGTATCCAATGTTTCATATCGATAGCCTTTTTATAAAGAATCTTTTTTCATAAAATGTAGCACAAGTTCGTACACTTTTTTTACATTTTTTTCTTCATCATCTTGCGTTAGTTCGTATACCATTTGAGAATCTATAAAATTATATGATAATTCTTTTTTAAGCATACGCCAAAAAGTCATTTGTCGTTTTGCATAATGTCGTGTTTTTTGAGCTATAACTTTACTTAAATCCTCTTTGCTTTTAGGTTCACGTAATTCAATATAATCTATTATATCATTATAGCCTATTAATTTTTTCTTTTTAAAAAAAGAAAACCATTCAGAATTTTTTAAAGCCTCTACTTCCTCTATCCATCCAGATGCAAGCATAGATTCCGTTCTTTGATTAATACGAGTATAAAGATCGTGTCGATCGCGCATTAATCCTATAACCAAAATTGGTATATTTAAATTTTCATAAGAAGGTTTAGCAAGAGAAGCTGAACCCGTTTTTTGAATAAGCATCAAAGCTCGTTCAATTCTATAGCGATCATTTTTGTGAATCTGTAAAGCTCGCGCTTTATCAATCATATGCAAACGATCCCACAAATCTTCTGTTGCTATTGGGCTATCAGTCGCATATTCATACGTTATAGTTGTGTGATGATGCTCTTGTTTTATATCTTTGCAAGGAAAAAAAAGTGATCGAATATAAAAACCAGAGCCACCAACCAAAAGGGGCGTCACTCCTTTTTTCCAAAGACTGTCGCATAATGCTAAAACATGCTTTCTATAGGCAGCAACAGAATAATCAACAGGCTCAGAAAGAATATCAAAAAAATGATGCGGTGTTTTTTGATGTTGCCAATCTGGTTTTGCCGTTCCTATAGAAAGTGGTTTATAAAATTGACCAACATCAACATTCACAATTTCTACAGGAAAATGTTCCCCTAAAAAAAGCGAAAGGTCAGATTTACCACTTGCTGTTGGACCGTACAAAATAATTAATTTATGAGACATATACTATAATTTTATTGACCACGCATATGTCTTGAAAAAATAGGCAGAAATGCACCATTTTCTATTTCTAAATTTGGTTGATTTTGCGGATGATTTGGATTTTCAATAATTAGTTGTTGTGCTTGAGCAACTATTGGAATACCTGCAGGATCTAAAGGCATTGGAGCTCCGCCACCATCAATATTTTGTCCAGCATTCATAGAAAAAAAACTAAAAAAACATATAACGTTAATAAAAAATTTCATAATTGTATCCACCATTTTAAAAATATAATAATAATTCTATTATATCATTTTTAAAAAATAAGGGAAATCAACGCTATAAAGCTTATAATGGTAGAAAAAATTCTTTAAAAAAACTTTTTCTACCATTATAAAATAAGCTAAAAAATAGTATTAATACGCAGTCTTTACCGCAGCATTCATGGTAGTTGGTACAATAAAAACAGAAGATCGTAATTGTTCCATAGCTTTTTGTGCATCTATATTTTGCACAGCAGAAATCTCCTCAACTAATAAAGCTTCTGTTTTTAATAACAAACTTTTTTCTCCGAATGAAAGTTGTTTATAAAAAGAGACGCACTTTAAATCTTTGTAAATTTCTAAAATTGACTCTAAGGAACCTGTGCGTAATTTTGTTTGATAATCTTTATTACGTTTATTCCAATTATTCGTATTCGGTTCTGTTGTTTTAAGATGTCGCGCTGGCATTCCTACATTTTCGAGCATATCATTAATAGATGCATGAGAACTCAAATGTCTTACGCCAACTTCTTGCAACTTATCTTTAGGAACCATGATGGTCATATCTTTACTTTGAAACTTAAGTTCGTAAAATACAATTATTTGTTGGCCTACATGTCGTTCGAAAACTCGACAAATTGATGCTACTCCGTGTCCTGGATAAACTACTTTATCATTGAGTGAAAACATATACGACTCCCTTTTTTACAAAGGTACTTCTTTCACGTTATAACAACATGTTCATGCATTAGAAAGAAGTATACTCTATACAATACATTTTGACACTTTCGTCTTTTGAAAAAGACTTGTAAAATAAGAAATTTTTCAGTTTTTATGTAAAACACTGCCAGAGACCACTGTTTATAGTATACTAACTACTTGCTGAGCTTTTCCCTTTTATAGCCTGAAAGGATTATTATTAATGACAAAAGACCCTAAAAGTTTACCAATCAGCACCCAACAAGGTAAACAGATTGAACATTTTTTTTTAATTTTTTATAAAAAACTTTTTTTTTCAGCAGTAAAATGGAATATCTTTGAATCTTTTTTTTATCAATTAATTTTTATAAGTCATCAGACTGGATTGTTTTTTTTATGCGATAGATCGTTATATGGCAAAGCAGGAGCTCTTTTTGCATTTTCTTATACGTGCATTCCTTTGCTCTTGTTGGGCATAGAAGGAGGACTCGTTCCTTTTTTTAATACCATCAATGCATCGCGTAACATGTTTAGCATGTTTATAAAAAAATATATCGTACATTATTTTGTTTTTATACTTTTTTTAGTAACTTGTTGCGTGCCTTGTTTTTATTATTTTTTTAATACTTCTGCCTCTTTTCTCTTATGTGTCATCATAGGATGCTTTGTTACGATAGAAACTTTTAAAAAAATTTTAAAACATATGTTGTATTTAGCATTTTACAATAAATATACCGCTTATATCGAAGTGCTCCAACTGCTTACCTATAGCCTAACGTTATGGATCTATTATTTTTTTACAAAAACATTTTCGTTATATTTATTTTTTGTACCTTTTATATTTTGTTCGTTAGTCTCATGTTGTATGTATTGGAATTTGCTAAAACAATACGAAGCAACACTTTCTGAACATTCTATAGCGCCAGAAACATTACCTCATTTTTTTTCTATATTTAAAATTCGTATGATAGTTTTTATAAATCAATTATGTCGAACACTCTTTTCTGGAAATTGCATCATTCCTCTTTTTGCCATGCATGCAGGATTTGCGCAAGCGGGGACTATGACTTTTATTCATTATCTTACTAATACCGCAACTTTTTTTCTTTATAAAATTTCTATACCAACAACCGAAGCTTTTTTAAGTCGCATTACTTTTTTGTCAAAAATTATTCATTATCAAGCTTTTACTTTTATCGTGCATTATTTTGCAATCTTTACTTTTGCATTAGGAAGTTTATTTTTTTTACAAATAAAAAACATGTCGCTCTCTACACTTACTATTTTTATATTTTTCTTTTTTATTCACGCACTAGAAACAGTCTTTGCGTTATTTGAAAAATTTTTCTTACTAAGAAAAAAAATTCTCATCTTTACGATTATGAATCTTGCAACCTGCATGATATGTTTTTTGCTCATACAAGCCAATTATAGCTTTATGTATCTTGTTGCAGGATGCTTTTTTATACGCTTTTTATTCTTTTTTGTGCTGCTGTATGACATATTGCTCTCGAAAAGAACGATTCAGAAGGGCTTTTGAAGCATGCGAACAAAAATCAAAATTAACAAACGTTTTTTATTGCAATCATTGTTTTACCTGATGAGTTATAAAATCTTTTGTTGATTTTGATTCGATTTGGATGATGGCTTTAGGATAAGATTTTGAAGCCACTAATCGTCATCATAAAATCATCGGCAGATTAAAATAAGTAATATAATCAATAATATCAGTTGTTGTTGGTATATTTTCATAATTTGCAAGCGCAAAATAACCACCAGCTCCTGTACCAGTAGATCCAGCAGCCCAAATATAACTGTTTTGATCGATAGCTATATCATATAAAAAATCACTTAAACCATTTATATAATTTGATTTATAAGCAGATCCTTCTTTGTTACCAAAAGTTGCATCCAAAAAACCATCTTTGTTAAATCGAGCTAAAGCAAATCTATTATTGCTAGAACCAGCGACTATTAATTTATTGCCATATTGTTGTAACACAATTGAACGCAAAATATCATTGTTATTGTTTCCCCCGCTTATTGATTGCGGTATATATGTTGTTCCACTATTTCCAAAAGTTATATCCAAAAGTCCATCTTTAGTTAAACGAGCTAATGCAAATCTATTAGTATCATCAATTGTTCCATCAGTTTGCCCTGCTAATATTATTTTTTCATCTCTTTGCAAAACAAGATCATTACAAGAATCGCTTGTAATATTTCCGCTAATTGCATACGGCAAAGTCATATAACCATTTATTCCAAATGTTGTATCCAATTGCCCATTTACTAAAAGTCGAGCACAAGAAAATCTGTATTGTGTTGCAGCATTTCTACTTTTTCCTGCAACAATAGCTTTTCCATCAGATTGTAATATCACAGCATTTGCAACATCTCTTGTGCCACCAGTAAAAAAATGAATTGGTAAATAAGTTGTTCCATTAGTTCCAAACGTAGTATCTAGCTGACCATCTTTAGTAAATTGAGCGATTGCATAAAAAAATTCTGCACCTCGCGTTGAAGTTCCAACCACTAGAATTTTATCATCAGGCCTAATCACTAATCCTTTAATTCCTGGAAAATCAAATTGATCGGCCCCTCCGCCAGCTATTGGATTGACAATATATATTACACCATTATTTCCAAAAGAACGGTCAAGTTCACCATTTACTGTCAAACGCATCAACGCAAATCTATTTTCACCTGTATTAAGTGTCGTAATGCCATATAAAATAATTTTTCCTGTAGATTGTAATGCACCAGAATAAGCTTCATCGCTTAGTCCATTAGAAGCAATAGTGCTGTTGTAATAAAATGTACCACCATTTCCAAAAGTTAGATCTAAACTTCCATTTTGATGCAATCGAATAGCAGTAAATCGATCAACACCATTAACTAAAGAACTACCAATCAATAGTATTTTGAGATCTGGTTGTAAAATCATACCATAACATCTTCCTCCATCTCCTGTTCTTGGATCTACAAACATTTGGCCCAATTGATTTTTAAATACTTGATTTGGTTGCCCTTGTTTATTTGGTTTTTTATATTCTCGAGCATTATAAATAGCAGGCGACTCTTGACTCATAAAACTCACCGCTTGCAATGAATGATAGAGAAAAAAAAATAGTATATATTTTTTCATATGCGTCTTTTTTTAAAAAAATAATATTATTTTTAGTATTTCTTATTTTGCATAAAAACTGCAAGACATTAAAAATGTGGTATGATGCACTATACTTTTTACCAAAAGCTTAAGAAAGATTTTTAATGAGTACCGCTTATTTTTTTAAAGCTTTTATTCAGGCCATTAGTTGGAATGCTTTTTTTTACGTGCTTTATAAATTTTTTTTTGTAACACTTACTTTTTTGCTGTATAAAAAATTACCCGCTTTATATTTTAATGAATGGGCACTCATAAACAGTATTATTTTTTTATTACTTTTATGGTTACAGTGCGGGCTTAAAAAATCAATCCCTCGATTTGCGCCACTTTTTACTACTAACAAACCATTTTATAAAAAATTTATTCAGTACGTACTCATTGCAAAGACTATAATCTTAAGCTTTGGCATTCCTCTTTTATATTACGCGCTCCATTATGTTACGCATAATCTTATCAACCCCGTTTATATTTTTATTCTTTTTGTTTCGGAAGGTATAGCTTCTTTATTCCTTTTATTTTATCACGCACATTTTTTGCAAAAAGAATTCAATCTTATGCAAACTTTTTTTTTATTGCTAGAAATGTGTATTAACTTTATATGCATATTCTATTACTGCACAACCTATGAATCGCTTCTTGCATGTCTTTTTGTTTCCAAAATTATTGCAAACATCGGCATTAGCACAACAGCATTTTTTAAAAGTTCTTGGCTTTATAAAAAAATGCCCGATATGCCGCGAGAGCCATTTTCTAAAACTATAGAAACGGCAGCTTTTTTAAAACATTCTCTCATCATGTGGTTCATCGATATTGTTCAGTCATGTTCCGAACGTAATTTTTTGTTCCCTTGCATCAGTTATATACAAGGGATAAGCATAGCAAATTTATTTAAAATTGCTCACGATGCCGCACTCTTTTTCCAAAGAATTCCTTTAAAAACAATTGGCATAGCCGATACAACGTTGTTTGCTTGTATAGAAATTTCTGATAATAAAGCCGCGCACATAAAATCAGCTTTTATGCTGCTCTATAAAACAATTTTTATACTTTCTGTACCTTTATTATGCGTAGGTATTTTTATTTTTTTAAAAAACCAGACCGCACTCTCATCAGAATTATTACTTATTTTTTTTGTTATCACGGTTTGCTCGGTTATCGAATTATTCCTATCGCCCTACATGCGTATCTTAGAAATCAAATTATATTACAAACCACTTTTATTAGCTTACTTTTTATATGCCATAAGCTTTTTATTGCTCATTTTTTTATTCATAAAGGCTTATGTTTCGTTACTGATTTTTATAATCTGTACTCATGCGGTAAGAATTTTTTCTATGTTGTATATGACCTTTGTAGCACAAAAAAAATATCATCTTTTACAGTCCTAATGCTCCAATTTCTGCCACCAAACTAACATAAGCCGCAACATATAAAGCGCAGGCATAAGGAAGTGGATTCATTCTTTGTGAAAAATTATTTAGACTTTTTTCTACGATAGCTATAAAAATTAAAAATGGATTAAATCTAACTACAACTTGATTACTTACCGAAATAATGTCTCCCGATAAAGCATTATTTTTTAAATTCTTTATTATGTAAGCATCATTACTTTTCGACTCAAATATCGCACTAGCATCATCATACGCAGCACTCAAACTCTTTCCATTACCAATACTTGCTGTAAAAATAGAAACGAAATTTTTATATTTTTCATTTTCTAATTCAGCAGAAACATCTCCATATGTTTTATTAATATCAGCATTAGTAAGTGCTTTAGTAGCATTTGTTTTCACTTTTGTTAATTGCGTAGTGCTCAATATTGTCGTCGGCACCGGACTGCTATCAGGAAGCGTAAGCGGCGTGTTGTTAAGCATTGTTAAACCGATAGAAACATTATCACCATCATCAATAGTTCCACCGCTTATAATATAACTATTTTGACCTCCTAAAATGATAGCTTCTGTTAAAAAATTATCTTGCCCTACGCCACTTAATAATGACAATCCTTTAAAGCCATTAACGCCAAACTTTGTATTCAATATACCATTCGATGTACAACACATATACGCAAATCGATTGTTGCTCGTGCCCCCTAAAATCAAATTCCCGTAATTATCTTCTACTAATGATTTTGCTAAATCTTCAGTACCACCATTAATAGTTGCTGTTGCATAGACTGTTCCCGTGCCATAAGGACCAAATGTTGTATCCACCGCTCCTTGAGGTGTAAGTCGTGCTAACGCAAAAAAAGTTGCAGTATTATTACTATTTGCAGCCCATCCGCCTAACACAATTGAATCATCACTTTGAATAACCATACAGGTGCAACTATTTAACAATCCGCCTGAAATAATCAAAGGTATCGTAACTTTACCACTCGTTCCAAATGTCGTATCTAACGTTCCATTGCTTAAAAACCGAACTGCAGAAAAATATTTTTTCCCATCTCCTGCTGTGCTGGTCCCTGCCAAAATTATTTTACCATCAGATTGTAAGCCTACTGCATTTGCCTCATCATTACTCCCTAAAGAAATAATATACGGCGTTACATATGCTACGCCATTTGTTCCAAAACTTGTATCCTGATAGCCATTACTTAAAACCCGCGCCAATGCAAATTTATTATTCGTTCCACCATTACTGCTTGTGCTCCCGCCCATTATTATTTTTCCATCAGGCTGCAGCACAGAACATGTACAACTATCAAAGTTTCCACCAGAAATACTATTACCAATAATTGTTATGCCATTCATTCCAAAACTTATATCTAATGGCATCCCAGCATTATTAGCCAAAAATCTTGTTATCATAAATCTTTTACCAGGACTCGTAACAGTATTACCACAGCCTATAAGATTGCCATCAGAAGCAATTTCTACAGATACAATATTGGTATCTCCGTAGCCACCAATACTATAAGGCAGATAATTTGAATCACTTAATGCACCAGCACTCGTGAATTTTGCAACAAAACAATATTGAACTCCACTCGATTCTAAATAGCCGCCACCAAAAAGAGTCGTTGCGTTAACTGCTTTTAACGATACCAATGTATTTTCTTCACAACCAACTGCAGAGCCTATAAGCGGACTGATTTTAGAAATCCCTTTTTGACCAAATGTTTGCTGCAGCTGCCCCTGCGGATTTGTAATCGCTGCCTGCAGGCAACAACCAGAACCAAAAAGCATCAACAATATTATTTGTTTTCTATATTTTTTGATCATTATAAACTCCATTTTTTTCATAACCCTATAGCTCCAGATTTTGCTACTCCATTCACATAACCAGCAACATAAAGCGCACAGGCAAAGGCAAGGGGAGAATTACTTATTCTAGCATTATACTTACCATTACCACCAAATATCGCTAAAAATACATCATATTCTTCAATTTGCGCATTTTTTACTCCATCTATATCACCAGACAAAGCAAGCTTTTTTAAATTTTTTAATAATTGATCATTAAAAAAAATATTTGTTGCATCATCATATGCTGCACTTAAACTTTTTCCATTACCAATACTAGCCGTAAATGCCGAAACAAAATTTTTATACTTTTGATCTTCCAATTGTTTCTGCGTATTTGTATCACTATTCACCGCCGCGACTCCATTTGTTTGCACCGATACCAATTGCGCAGCGCTCAATATTGTCGTCGGCACCAGACTGCTATCAGGAACTATAAGCGGCGTATTGTTAAGCATCAATAATCCAACAAAAAC
>JACCDT011068773.1_pt1 | contig 17395 bp, 15 predicted proteins | sample 7446291 | NCBI WGS metagenome assembly JACCDT01 (sample SAMN15323446, study PRJNA562643) | freshwater metagenome | isolation source: river surface water | place: USA:Blue River Watershed | collected 2017-08-17 | reverse complement strand
CTACTTGCTGTGTAGCTGTGGTAGATGAGTTACCTACTAAAATATCTATACTTGATGTACCTATTAGTAAGCTCGACCAGCCTGTGAAGGTTATTACTGTTGTTGATCCGTTTGCTATACCAGATGGGGTGGTGAATATAATAGTGTGATTAGATGCGGTGGATGCTTTGATGGAGGACATGGAGTCGGAGACGGAGGTGAGTGAGGCAGCATTTGCTATTTGTACATTAACTAAAAGAAGCCCGAATGTCATGCTTATAATAGTAAAAGCACTTGTTATTTTTTTGAGTAAATTAATTTTAAACATATTTTTTATAAAAACTCAATAATTTCTAAATGATAAATCTCTACAGTTATCTATATAATTTTATCATTTTTAATATATAAAATATTAAAATATAAGAAATTCTTGTGGAAAACCCCTAAAAGTTAGCCGTAGCAACATAAACAACATTGGTTGTATATGATCCATATTCGGTAGTATTTGCTATATTGGTTATATATCTTACAGAATATGTTGTTGTTGCATTATCCCCGACAGAAGACCCAGCAACCAAACTAGTAGACGTCCCACTTGCATCATAAGCAAAACCAGTCGAAGAGTACGGTGAATAAACAAAACCACTACCACCTGTTGCTGTAATTCTTAAACCAAACTGCTCTGTACCTGTTGCAGAAGCTGTATTTGTACTACCTATTGCACTTATAGTATTTGTGGCACTTAGTGGAACAAAACCTGTGTTTAATGTATTTCCTTGCACGGTTACAACATACCCACTATTTGCATTTGTGTTTACTAATATACTATGAGCCTCAACTTCTGTGTTACTTCCTAAACTATTAGTAGAAGAAGCGTATCGAGCTATTAAACTAGATGCCTGTCCAAAATATATAGTAGAAGTAGATAATGAAAAAGAAAGTGTTTGTGGCGGAGCAGAAAAATCAACCTCACTCCACTCAATCAAAAACCTATGCCTTAACAGAGCGTCTCCTGTTGTTCCTTCTTGATACAGAGCTATCCCCTCATTTGGTAACAAAACTATCTCATCCCCAAAAACTATATCAGCCTCAAATTGACCAAAAACCTGATTCACAACTCCAGGTGCCATAACATTTATAATTCTAGAATCAGTCACCCCACTTAATGTAACGGTTGGATTTGTGGTCCTTATATCTGCGGTCGACGTGGCTGTACCAGAATGTTTTTTGGGTATACTTGTAGTTGCAACAATTGTTCCACCTGTAACTGTTGATATTTCCCTTACCGATATTGGTATATATATAGGCGCAACAGCTGTACCAGATCTATTTGCTTGAACACCGATTCTTTTTATAACATATTTCTTTCCCGAAGAAGAAGGATTGAAAAACGATGTGTAAACATAGTTATTTGTGGTTGATTGATTTATTGGACCAGTTGTTATCAAATATTCCCCTTCAGATGTTGGAGTACTCCCCGAGCTTACCTCTTCCCATTCAAACAAAACCCTTACACGAAGATCAGCGTCACCCGCTGCTGTATCATGATAAAACCCAACCCCTTCCCCAGGTTGTAGAATAATATCTTCATCATTTTCAAAAAGTACTTCCTTGTGACCAGTATTTCCAGAAGCCGCTGAAGCGATTGCTCCTGGTGTCTGTACAGCAAGTAACTTAGAATCAGTTGTACCCGCATATGTCACAGTCACGTTAGTGTGCCGTATTTCCATAGAAGATGTGGCGCTCCCTGTATTCTTTTTTGGATAACTAGATGAAGCCACAAGAGTTCCTGCTGAAGCAGCTGTCGTTCTTCTTAATTGCATCGGTACATATACAGCAGTGGTTATTGTGTTTACTCTTATGCCTACGCGTTTTATTATTGCTGTTTTACCAGAAGAAGCTGGGTTAAAAAACGAAACATAGTTATAACTTGTGCCAGTGCTTCCATTTATCGGACCAACACTCATCAAATATTGATTTTGTGCGGTTGGAGCACTCACCTCTTCTCCCCATTCAATCATTATCTTAACTGATTCAGCCGCACTTGATGTAAGCACATCATTATACAAACCAATACCTTCACCTTCTTTTATAACAAGCTTCTCATTATTACCAAAAACTATTTCATATTGACCTATGGTCTGAGCGACAGCACCTGCACCAGTAACTGAAATAAGTTTTGCATTAGCGTCACCTAAATAACTTGCGGTAATAGCAGATGTACAACCCTGCAAACACCATCTTACTTCCATAGAAGATGTAGCACTCCCTGTATTCTTTTTTGGCAAACTAGATGTAGATATTAATGTTCCACCAGTTGCCGAAGACAATCTTCTAAACTGAAAAGATGTGTAAGCTGCCGTCGTTGTCGCATTAGCTCGTATAACCAAACGTTTTATTGATGCTGTTTTACCAGAACCAACTGGATTAAAAAATGAGTAAAGTGTTGTGTTAGCTAATGTTGCCGCCGCTACTTTATTAGAGCTCCAAATATATTCATCTTGAGCAGTTGGAACACTCGAAGCATCAACCTCTTGCCATTCAACTATCATACGAACTAACTGATTAGCGTTTCCAGCAGCTTCAGAAACAAGAGCAATACCCTCACCTTGTTTTAATATAAGTTTCTCATCACTTGTATGAAAATTAATTTCTTGCCAACCAGAAGCTTGTCCGGCCGCACCACATGGAGTTATGTGTGCAATTCTAGCATCAGCATCACCCAAAAGAGTTTCTGTAACATTTGTATGTCTCATTTCCATTGACGATGTAGCACCACCTGTATTTTTCTTAGGTATACTACTTGAAGCAATTAAGGTTCCAGCTGATGCGGCGGATGTTCTTCTTAAGACTATATTATTTGTATAAACAGCTGCCCCATCACAAGTCTCAGAACCAAACCATATCCTCTTTATTATCGAAACCTTCCCCGAAGAAGACGGGTTAAAAAATGAATTATATGTATAATCAACAGCCGCAGCATTTTCTACCCTAGGAAAAGCAAAAAGAAATTCATTTTGCGGTTCGGGTGCATTGCCGGGCTCTTCCCACTCTAAATAAATCCTAACACGACTATCCACATCTCCTGCTGCTTCTTGGTATAAAGCAACACCCTCACCTGGCTTAAGTATTATTTTTTCATCATTTTCTCCAAAAGTTATATCTCTATAACCATAATATGCCCCCACCGCACCAGATTGCGGTAATCCTAATATTCTAGAATCTGTTGCTCCAGAAAAAGATGCCGTAACCCCTGTACGTCTTACTTCTAATACAGGATCAGAAGAGGAAGCATTTTTCTTTGGTGTACTTGTTGCTGTTATTTGAGTACCGGCTGAGGCAGATGATATTCTTCTTAAAGTTAAGTTCACATAGTTTGCGGCTGTTGTATTACCTGTATTTGATCTTATTGCTATACGCTTAAGCACAACAGTTCTTCCTGAACCAGACGGATTAAAAAAAGATGAATAAACATAATTTGCAGCTGTTGAACCAGAAACAGGTCCAACATTTATCATATATTCTCTTTCTCCTGGAGCAAGTGCGGCGCTTGCTCTTTTAACCCCTCCCAAAAAATTATCTACAACATTTTTATTTTGTTTTGCTAAATAAATTTTGTCCACAACAACATTTCCAAGCATTTTATCAGAAAAACTTTTTACAAAAGACAAAAACATTCCTGGTTCAAAACCAGAAAAAAACATACTCAAAATAAGCATCAAAGAAAATATTTTTTTAATGTATTTTTGTAACATAATTATAAACTTCTTCAGATATATCTTTAAAAATATCTTCTGCTTCAATACCATTTACATTTTTATTTTTTTTCTTCTGAATCATAACAGTCAAGAGATAGGGTCTTTCCCCTGCATACACTATCCCTGAATCAGCTTTAACATCTTCATCCACCCTTATACCTGTTTTATGCACAAACACAATGTCATTTGGTAATCCTTTTGACAGATAATCTTTCGGTGCATGTTCTAAAATATTTAAGAAAATCTGAGAATATTCTTTACTTAAAAATGTTGCATTATAAAGAGATCTAAAAAAGATCGTGTAGTTTTTTGCAGTCATTCTATTATCTTCTGATTTTTGATCTGGCGACCTCTTGAGAGTATTGATTATTTCATCAAGACCCAAGTGATTGTATACATCTTCTAGTTCGTAATTATCTAAATTTCTAAGTAATATAAAATGAGCAGTGTTATCAGAATTGATTAAAGACTCTTCAATTACTCTTTTTATACTAAGGGTAGTACCAACTGGCTCTTTATAAAGAACTCCGTATTCATCGTCTTTGTCTTCATCCAAAATAACAAGTTCATTATTTAATTTCCATTTTTCATCTTGAACCTTTTTCATTGCGGCCATTGCTACGGGTATTTTTATAAGGCTGGCTGGCCAAATTTTTTCATCTTTATTTACAGAAATATTTGCTCCTGTCGGTAAATATTCAAAATAAATAGAAACCAGATAATCATCCCTGTTTTCATACTTTGACTGAAGAGATGTTCTTAGCTCTTGGAAATTAACTATTAAATTTTCTCTTTTTATCAAATTAATTGTTGGATTTAAAAAAGAATAATTATTAAAAATAATATTATCTTTTTTTATAAAAATAAAATAAATATTTGTAACCAAAAACAAAACAAACAAAATTATAGAAATAATTTTATATTTATTTTCATTATTTTTTGTATGTTGTTTATTTTTATAAAAAATATTCATATTAATTTAAATTATTCTTCCTGTGGTGAAACCTCAACAGAAAAATCAAGTTGATTTAATTTTTCTGCATTTAAAACTGTATCTAAATTAAACTTTTTTCTAATTGTGTCTTGAACAATATTATCTTCATCAGAAAACACCTCGCCTGTTTCCTGACTAAAAAAACTAAAACCTTCTTCATTGACGATGATCTTCCAACCTATTTCATCAAAAAATATTTCTGCCCTTTCTCCTTTTGTTTTATCAAAAATTGGTACTTCTTTGTTTATATAATTTTTATTTGTTGGATTATAAGCAAAGACATTTTTCTTATCTTCTGATAACCAAAAAAGGTAACCACTTTTAATTCCTATAGGAAAATCACTTGCTACTGTTGTTGTAGAATTTGAACTTATTTTTTCCTTAGAATCATTCTCTAAATTATATAACCACAATTCATCTTTGTCCCCCCTTTTGACCTGAATAATAACAGTGTTTAGCAAATTACCTTTTATTCTTTTTATACTGTCAGAAAGAAAATCCGGCAAAATATCCAAAATCTTTTCTTCTTCTTTATTTTCTTCTAGTGCTTCTTCTTGATTGTTATTTTGATTGAGCTTTTTTTCTTCATTTTGAATAATATCTGCGACTGTTAAATTTTCTGTTTTAATCCCATCGTATTTTATCCATATATTTTTTGTTTTTAAAATAGTGGATGTTGCTACTTTTTCTGTTGAGGTGCTTATTTCTTTTGTAGAAGAAGAAACTTCGGTCAAATTTAATGTTGTAGTAGAACCACTTTCTATGGTTTTAATTGTTGATGTGGAATTTACTATATCTAAACTTGATGTGGCGATATCTGTGCTTGAGGAATTCAGGGTGGATGTAGATGTAACTATTTCATTAGAAGAAAAATCTTCTTGCACCAAATACCAAATTTCTTCCTGGTTATTGTCACTGTTTATAATAGTAACCATACGAATACCATCTACGATTTCATCTTTTAGAATTGTGTCCCTGGTAAAATCAGGATGCTTATGGGTAACTATTGTTTCGTATAAAACCTCAACCCTAATACCATCCAAATAAATTGCTGGCGTTTTGTCTATGTTAGCTATTTTTTGTATTTTTATTTGAAGTTGATTCATGTCACTCCATGAAGTAGATGTTGATATTGGTATTTCAAAGGTCCTATACTTCATCTGGCTTTCACTTACAACATCAAGTGTATTCCAGTTTGTTCCATCAAAAGTATAAAGTATCTCCAAGAAACCGCTATTTTTTGAAGTTAAAGATTCTTCTGTTGAAGTAGATGTTGTGGTGGAATTTACCAAAATATCTGTACTTGTAGAATCTGCCGCCGAAGATGTACCAATCAAGCTTAAATCGGTGCTTGTTGAAAAATATTCTAATGTTGTTGTAGGAGAAATTAAATCAGGCTTTGAATCGATAGAACTTGTACTAAATAAATTTTCTGTAGAAACAGTTTCTTCTGCAAAAACTTTTTCAAAAAAATAATTTGTAACCAAATCAATAATCCCATCAAAAAAATAAGATTGTGGGGGTATTTCTGTATTAGAAGAATTATCTACTGCTGGAGTATATATTACAGGAGCTTGTTCTTGTTGAATCTGATTTACTGGTATTACATTTTCTGTTTGAGTAGTGCTTTCACTTGGAACTACTGCCTCTGGAGTATTTACACCTTCTTCTTTTTTGACTTCTTCACTGTTGATTATTTTTTCTACAACATTATTTATTGTATCTATAGCTTTGTCTATTACTGATTCTTCTTTTTTTATTTCTTCACTTGATTCGATTTTTGTTTCTAATTGAATCAAAGTGGTTGAGGAAATATTTTGATCATTTAATTCTGTCGATGTTGATATATTTTCTGTACTACTTGATAAAGTAAAAGAAACTTCTGCCGAAGAAGCCGTATCTATTATCTCAAGAGTAGAAGAAGCAAAAGAATCACTTATTATCTCTTTTTCTAAAGTATATTCACCGCCCGCTGACCAAGAAAAAGAAAGAATCATTTTTACCGGTTTTGTGTTTTGATCTATTTCTCCAACAAAATTACCGCAATAAATATCTGCATAGGCTTCTGGTGACAAAAAAGCTGAATTATCTTTACTAAATAAATCTACTGATTCATTTGATTTTATTTGAGGTTCACCTTCTGCGTTTCTTGGATTTATCCAACCACCAAGACAGCTTGTTGGATGAAATACTGTGATTTCAGCAATACCTTTATTAGATATGACAGCACCAAGAATAGAAAACAAAAAGATTACGACAAGAGAAGTAACTACACGCCTCTTTTTTATATCCTCATCTTTTTTGTGTATACCAGAAAACACAAGCTTCTGTATTGAAGATGTAATACTCTCTATGTGAGAGTCTATTCTTTTGGCACGAATATATAAGCGAGAAGGAAAATTACTGCTCATATTAATAATATTAGCATGTAAAGTAAAGAAAAATCTTTAGTTATTCACGGAAATAGAATAGCAAGAAGCAAGAAGCAAGAAGCAAGAAGCAAGAAGCAAGAAGCAAGAAGCAAGAGAATTATAATGCAGAAAATTTGCTTCGCAAATTTTCTGCATTATACATACTACTTTAGTTTCTAGTCCCCGTCTCCGTAATGTTCTTCGGCACTTTTATAAACAACAGCAGAAACCCCAGAGATAAATTCCATTAATTTTTCTGGTTCTTTACCTTTTGTCATGATACACAAAATATAAGGATGTGACTGATGATAAATAATTCCACAATCATGAAGCTCTACCATATCTTGATTTCCTTTTTCATCAACAGTTGTAAAAGTACCGAACTTATTAGCAACTTTAATATATTCAGGAACTCCCTTTACCAAACCATCATCAAACTTTACTTTTGTTAAAATATTAAGTAACTTCTGAGAATTTTCTGCGCCAAGATAAGTCGCACCGTACAAAACCCTTAAAAAGAAAGAGTAGTCCTTGGCTGATAATTCATATTTTAAAACCTCTGTAGGTTGACTGACTCCGATAAGCATAAAAAGTTCTTTAAATTTATCTTTATCAACCATATCAAAAAGCATGTCTTTGGCACCGTTATCAGAATCTATAATCATTTTTTCCAAAAGAAAATCTATGTCATAATACTCCCCGATCTTAAGTTCTGACTGAGCAAGATATGGTAATTCTTTTTCTATGTCAGCTAATTTTTGTGTATATAGCTTTTTTGTATTAGCAAAATTATTATCTTCTTCTTTTTGTTTTAATACAGTTATAGCAACCGCTATCTTAAGTAATGACGCCGGCAGAAATCCTTTATCTTCATTAAAGCCAATCCACGAAGCAGAATTAAGATCTCTAAAATAAATTGAGTAATCACTTACTTTGTTTTCATTATTCTTTAAATATTTTTTAACATCCTTCTCCAGTCCATTAAATAACCCAATCTCACTTGCGCTGTTTGATTCAATGCCCACAAGTGGGGCAATTAAATTATACTCATTATTCAATATTCTTTTTGGTCTCAAACTATCAAAATACTTATCGTATTTTATAATTTCCACATGAGAACCAATCAAAAAACCACAAATAAGAGATATAGATGAAACAAAAATCAAAAACCAAATAGATTCTCTAGAAAATTTAATTTTTATGTTTCTCATTAAAGATAAATTATATCACAACAAAACCATGAGCATAATATAGCTACCTAAATATCATAGAACCTGAATCCATTTTTATTTCTAAAATTAATTCACCTTTACTTGTAAACAGATAACTACCCACTTCATTTAATTTAGAAGCAAATTCTTGTTCTTGTGAACCCTCACAATACATCTTAGTAGACATCATTTGACTAAATGTAAGCTTCTTACCATCTGCTATATATGTTCCTCCCATCGAATTACAATCTGTCGAAACACTCACTCTTCCATCTTTATTAAAAGTAAGAGTAAACCTACCTTCTACCTTTGGTGTTACAACTTTCCCATCATTCATTTGTGTCTTAACCCAATTCCACTTTTTCATATTAAGTGACATTTTGTTTACATCGGCTTCACCCTCAAAATCTTTTACTAATTCACCAATTTCTCCTGTTTTTTTATCATAATGAATATAAAGACTTTTACCTATTGATGGTTGTGTTGTCATCGATTCACCAACTTTTCTTTCGGCATAATTATAAACAGCGTGACCGTCTTTTATATTTATATTTTGTGGAGCAATTCTATCACCAAGCAAAAGTACGTTAGTTGATTTATAGGTTGTGCCTGTTGCAATAGCAAGTACAGCATAATAAAATGTTCCGCTTCCACCACTGTTACTTACAAGCATTACAGCTGCGTCTTTAACATCGTCACCATTTAAATCTTCGTAAACAGGTTCACCAAACATTGATACTGTTTGTTTTGAGTCCGATCCTGGTGCAACTTCTTTTTCCACTTTTCCATTTACAAGCACATAAGTTTCCCTATCAATTACATAACTAATATTTTTAACATCGTTTTTACTTGTATCAGAAATAACATCACCACCATCTGTAAAATTAAATTTATAAATTCCAGCAATAGTTACAATGAGCATTATTCCAATAATCACCAATAAAGTAATTTTTAAAAGTTTTTGCATATAAATAAAGTATAACAGAGAAAATATTCGTAAATATATTTTTATTAGCGACGTAGAGCGAGTGAAACACAAAAGTAATCTTTTGTGTTTCCGAGCCGAGGAGCTAAAGACGGTTAATACCGCGTGGTCTTAGGCCACGCATTAGTACGAGCAAAGCGAGTTAAATGTATTACCCTGTGGTCTCTACCACAGGGACGTATATTTAGATAACTCATCTTGTATATGTTTACCAATCAAAGTAGCTATATCCTCTGGGGTCTTGATCGATGAATCAAATTCTAATGAAGTCTCCATCTTTGTAGCTAGGTACATGTCATATAATTCCTGGAAACGAACAGGATCAACGTTGGCAACTTTTACACCATTTTTCTTTGCGTCTATTCTTCCTAAAAAACGCTTATCCAAAACTTCTTTTGGAGCAGAGATATTGGCAATAAAAAATGGAATATCTAAATCTTTTGCTATTTGAATAATATTTTCTGGTTCATACAGTGCTCCCTGTTTCAAAACAGAAAGATTATTTTTAAGAGCTACCTCAATAGTTGCAAGTGTCATTTGATGAACAATACCTCTGTGTGTGCCTGAATCATAATCAGATATCAGCCACTTTATTCTATCGCTTTGTGCATTAAAAATACCACCATACCTTTCAAGTAATATATCTGCTGTGGTTGTTTTTCCTCCACATGAAGGACCATTTATTATTAATAAAAATTGTTTGGTTGAAAGTTTTTCTTTTGACATATTTGGTTTATTAAACTAAAACAAAAATTGCCTCTTCACCACTAATATAGTTTTCAAATACATTTTTATTTCCGGCGATTAAATTAGTATTTCGATAATCATATGTAGTTGAACCAATGTTAGTAACGACTCCCCCAGCCTCAGATACCAACAAACTCCCAGGGGCAAAATCATAATCTTTTCCAAAAGGATCAAAACATATTCTGGCTTCAATTTTTCCTGTGGCAACTAATACGAATTCATAACCCGCACTTATTGTCTGAATCATGAGAGACCTTGCCCTTACTTTATTTCTAATCTCTATATTTACAGACTTTTCTAAATTTGTTTCTAGAGCCACAACAGATTGATTGACCGGGCGACTACTAACATTAATCCTTTTCCCGTCCTCAAAGGCACCTTTACCTTTTTCGGCATGATACATTACATCATTTATAAAATCATAAATTACAGAAAAAGTAACTTGCCCATCTTCTATCAAAGAAACCATTGTAGTACAAAACGGTGTACCTCGGACAAAGTGCATTGTCCCATCTATTGGATCAACAAGCCATAATTTCTTATGGTCACGACTACCACCAAATTCTTCACCTGCAAATTCTATCGTTGGGTCAATTTTATTAAATTCAATCTTAAGATATTGCTCTACTTCACGATCAAGTTTTGTGACCACATTGTGTGGATTATCATCTTTTTGTGTAACCGTCTCCACCTTTCCATAAAAAGGTAACGTGATACTTCTAGTCGAACGAATAATTGGTAAAATTTTTTCAGCGATGTTTTCCATATTCTTATAATTATAGCACCAATCAAGATATCTCTATCACATAAAAAATACCTTCAACATATTTATGGATTTTTTTAGAATTTATATTGCTGTCGTAGACCCTGAGAATGTCACAAAAAATGGCTGGAGTGCAGGGATTCGGCTCCCAAATATATCTTTTTGTTTCATTGAATACAATTCACAAAAAGATTATTTCTTAGCCTCGTCTTCGTCACAACAATTTTTGATTACAAAAATTGGCTTCGCTTGTAACTCAGTTCGAATCCCTGCACTCCTAGAAAAATATATTCTCCAAAAGTTTCACTTTTGTTTCATTATTTTGCTGGAGTGCAGGGATTCGAACCCCAGTTGGCGGTGCCAGAAACCGCAGTCCTACCACTAGACGACACTCCAATATATTAGTTACTAGTTTATAGTTATTAGTCTCTAGATTAAGGAATTTGCGAAGCAAATTCCTTAATCTTTTGTATCTTCTATCAACTAGTAACTAATAACTATTAACTAACCAAATATATCACAATATTTCTTAATTTAATAATCAACTTTTACAACACAAGCCTAACCAATTTTATCTCATCATAAGTATACTTTCCTTTTAATTTTTCAAAAACCGGAGTCAAGCTTATCGTGTTTAAATCTTCAAATGCTTTTTTTATTTTTTCTGTATCTTTGTTTTTCTTAACTATATACTCTACATCTTTTTTATCAATTAATTTCTGCATCTTTAATTTTTCGACATGACCAATAATGGTATCTTCTGTTAACCCCCTACTTGTAGCAATCTCTTTTATGCTCTTTTTTTCTAAAATTAATTCTTTGGTCAAAATTATTGTCGGGGTTTTATCTTTCTTTTCTTCTATGTCTTCATCTTCTATTTCTTGTTCCTCTAATTCCCCGTCACTATCTAAAATAAATTTATTCCATAACTTTTCTAAATCAATTTCTTTGTATTTTTTTATCGCCACCTCTGCTTGTTTACTTTTTTCTCTAAATAGTAAATCCATCTCTTTTACATCTTCTGATATAAGAAAGGCCTGACTATGTACCCCACGCAAAAAAAGCCCTTCTATTGAACGAAGTCTCGAAAGTGCCACATAACCCATCCCAAAAGAAAAGGCGCGACTTAGGTCAATTTCTGCGTTATCAAGGGTCATTCCTTGTGACTTATGTATAGTTATCGCCCAAGCTAATTTAATAGGTAATTGCGTTATTTCGGCACGAACTTTTCCATCTTCTTCTATTTTCCAACTATCAGCTTTTATCTTTATTTTCTTTCCATCCGTTAATTCAATTACAGGCATGTCCTCATTGTCAAAAGAAACAACTACACCCATAGAACCATTCACATATTTTCTTTCTATATCATTTTTTATACAAATAACTTTAGAACCAATTTTAAGTCGAAGCGTCTCTTCGGCAAGACAGTTTTTCTTAAGTGCTTCAACAAGATTAGCTTTACCGCGAGATATCATTTCATAAACTTTTTCTTCCCCTTTTAATTTATTAAACTCTTTATGATTTATTTCATCAACATTTATATTGTGCGTATATAATTTTATATACTCTTTGTCTAAATCAACAACATCTTCATTGCTTCTTGTATTTAAATTTTCCCAAACAAATTCATCCACCTCACCACTTCTTATTTGTGACAAAATATCAGTTAATACATCTTCCTTTTGACGATATTGTTCCGAAAGATAACACACAACTGGCTTTGCTTCTTTCCAAGCATTACTATTATATGCATAAGAAATATTTTCTTCTCCGTACTTTACAACTGGCGGAAGTTGAAAAAAGTCTCCACAAAACACAACCTGCACTCCACCAAAAGGTTCTTCGTTTCTGCGCATATGTTTACACACCTTATCAAACATATCTAGATAATTAGACGAAAGCATAGATATCTCATCTATAATAACAACTTGTGTTTCGTTGTATCTTTTAAAGAGTTTAGGTTTTTCTTCAAGTGCCTCTAAGTCATATTTATTTATTTTGTCTCTAACACCTATACCACTCCATGAATGTATAGTTGTTCCGTTTATGTGAGTAGAAGCAATCCCAGTTGATGCAGTTACTGCGTGCCTTATACCATGCTTTTTAAGATATGTAACGTATTCTTTCAAAACATAACTTTTACCAGACCCAGCAGCTCCAGTCAAAAATGTAGTATGTCCCAGTTTCAAAATATTTAAAGCATCTTTTTGAAGCATAATAGATAGTTATTATTTACTAGTTTATAGTTTTTAGTTGAAAAAACAAAATACACAAAAATTAATAACTAAAAAACTATAATTAATCATAGGCTTTTTTTATTATGAAAATAATGTTAGTATAATTCCCAGACGACATTTCTGGAGCCTCCAAATGGAAACAAACCCTGAAAATAGCAGTCTAGAGCCAGTAAAAAAAGAAGTGATTTATTGGTATGACTTTCTCTTAGGAAATTTTCAAAAAAACTTCAAGAGAACCAGACGTGTTCTAATTATCAGAAAAGGTAAAGCGGAGCCCGAATATGCACGGTATATAGAAGGAGATGTTTTTCTCGAATGTTCTGGTGTAGATGGTGGATCAGTCATTACCAGTCAAGTCATTAGAATCGCTGAAATGCCTGTCGGTTAACCCGCAAAGCAAAACCTGCTTGCGGGTTTTGCTTTTTTAAAAAACCGAAATCTCTTATCGGTCCTAAAGGACTAATTTCTTATTGTATACGCGAAGCCTAGAATTTTTTGGAGAGAAATGTAGATAGACCCACATTGACTGACAAAAAATTCGTAGCGATAAAGTAGACAAAAGAAATTAGACCTTTAGGTATTTACGAACAGCAAAGAAGGATGATGTAACAGCAAGCAAAACACCTGAAGCAAGTAAAAGTAAAGCCAGTTCAAATAAATGATTCAAATAATATTGATGAATATTTAGACCTTCAAAGAAAAATATTGTTTTCTTTGTAACCCAAATAGTTGCAGGATAATATATAGCAAGCGTAAGTATTGTTGCCAAAAATCCATAAAGCATGGCTTCAACAATAAAAGGACCACGAATAAACCAATTTGACGCCCCCACCAATTTCATTACAGCAATTTCATCACGATAAACAAATATAGCCAAACGAATAGTGTTATAAACAATTAAACAACTCATAAAAATAAAAATCATTGAAAGCCAAAAACCTACTGTATTAACCCAAACAATTATATTATTTAATTTATCAATACTATCTTTTAATTGAAAATAATTAATTTTATCGATAGCGCTTTGTGAATCTCCAAGTAATTTACCACCCGAAGATACAGAATTAGCAATCATCTCATACATTGACGGATCTTTTGCCTGAACAGACAAAGACGCTCCAAATGGATTAGCCCCCAACTCTTCTAATGCTTGTATTGTTAACTGATCTCCACTATGGCGCTCTTTAAAATCAGACAAAGCCTGTTCTTTTGAAGTGTAAGTTACAGACTTAACCTGAGAAAGACTAAGTAGTTTTGATTTAACATCTGTTACCTGCTCATCAGTTGCATCAGTTGTGAAATAAATACGCACATCAACTTTTTCTCTTATTTGATCCAAAGTAAAATCAAATATCGCTCTAGAAAAATAAAAAGCTGAAATAATAGAAAGGGTAATAGTCAAAATAAAAATTGAAGAAAGAGAAACAGTTCTGTTTCTATAAAAACCTATAAATCCAGCTGAAACTATTCTTCTAAAAAGTGTTGTTCTCATAAAATTTTACATTGTAAATTTACCTGATTTTTGGTCACGTATTATTTTACCATTCTCCATTGTTATTACACGTCTACCAAGATTATCAACTATTCCCTTGTTGTGAGTAGTTAATATAACCGTTGTTCCTAAGTCATTTATTTTTTTCAAAATTTGAACAATATCATAAGTATTAAGTGGATCAAGATTTCCTGTTGGTTCGTCAGCAATAATAATTTCTGGGCGATTGATAATCGCTCTTGCGATAGCTACTCGTTGTTGCTCTCCTCCTGATAATTGATGAGGGAAATGATTTTTCTTATCTTTTAAATCTACAAGATCAAGAACATGTGGCACATCTTCTCTTATGTCATCATCATGACGACCAGCCGCCTCCATTGCAAAAGCAACATTTTCGTAAGCTGTTTTATTTGGTATAAGTCTAAAATCTTGAAACACAACACCAACCTTACGTCTATAGTCTGTCATGTTACGACCATGAAACTTGTGTATATTATCAGAATGAAAGGAAACGACACCATCTGTTGGATGCTCTTCAGCTAACAAAAGCTTAATCATTGTTGTTTTACCAGCACCAGAATGACCAACAATAGATACAAGCTCTCCTTGATTAATAGTTAAGGATATATTATCTAATATCTTTATTCCATTGTCGTACTCTTTCGTAACATTCTCAAAGTAAATCATTTTTATATTATATCATTTTTCTAAAATCATAAACAGAGAAAATACTGGGGACAAAAACAAAATACGCGAACCTGATTCAGGGTCGCGTATTATTAATAGTTAAACAGGAGAAAGCAATTCAAAAGGAAAAAACCCTTCTCCAAAAACAGAACCTCCTAGCTCTTTATCTTCTGAGTAAAACATCTTAGATATTTCAGATGGATAAAAACCAAGTACAGATCGATGATGAAATTCCATGTCTTTTAAATTTCCTAAATTAACCAAAGACACATCGTTAGTTTTTTTAACCTCTTCTTTTCTTATAAGAACAAAACAAAACATCGGCCGTCCATCATCTTTTCTCTTGGCAACAACTTGATAGCCGACCATTCTTGTTCTGTCAACGATACCCTGTGTTTCAAGCTCTACCCTAACGAAACGATTAGCGAGAACACAAAAATCAAGTTCAGGATACTTGGGTATCAGATAATTAACAATAAAAAACGCAAGTGCTATATCTGCGTTAGTTCTAAAAAGAAATTCACCATCGCAAGACATTTTTATTTCTGGTTTTTCTTTATCAAGACCAAATAACGAAGCAACTCTTCCCATTAAATTTTTATCACCCATCATTTTCTCCTTAATGAACAAACTCCTTCAAATACTACAAAAAATATCTTCATTTCGCAAATTAAAAGTGCGAGCCGCAAAAGCTCACACTTTGTTTTATTTCAAAATTTTTCCCAAATCAAATCTGGGTTATCGATATTCTTTGAATTTCCATTCTGTACACACGGTTTTGTCATGGCGAATACAAAAAGTTTACCACTGCTATCAGGGACAAGAATAATCCACATAAACAAATCTGTACCCACGTTTCTAAATTCAATTCTATAAGGATAAAGTATTAAATTATCTTTCGAAACAGGATAACATTCAAAAAGCTGAAACTGATCTGGTGAAGGAGTAAGCAAAATAGGACCGAGCAGTTCAAAAAAATACTTAAGCAAAAAGACTTCTCTTTTGTGATACTCTACATACTCCTTGTGTTCACCCAGACGATAATCTTCGAGGTGAACATTTTGACCACTAAGGCAAACAATGTTTGCTTGCTTCCGTTCTACTGTACCGATGGTTGCACTCATGATGACACTCCTATCACAGGATTACCAATATCCGTCGCGGTATATTGGGGTTATTGAAAGAACTAACCAATTTTGATACTACATCAAATCTAACCACTTCGCAAATTAAAAGTGCGGGCCGCAAAAGCTCGCACTTTGTTTTTACACACCAAACTCTTCTAATTTTTTCAATTCTTCAAGTCTTACATTTGGGTCCCAATTTCTAAAACGCTGACATCTTGGGGTTTCAAAAGACCATTCAACTAAAGCTGCTTTAATGAGTCTATCTAGATCACGGTAAGAAAATCCATAATTTGTACCAACTAATCTAAGTTGAATATTTCCTATACCAAAATGTGATATAACTCTTTCGGCTGATTCTTCAAAAGAACGAAAATAATGTGTCATTTTGTTTCCTATAAAAAAGAACTAATAAGATAATACATCAACAAAAAATATTAATCAAATTTTATATCTTAAAAAAATTATTCTTTCACACAAGCAAGTAAAGCAACATTTCTTGGTCTAAATCTTTGATATGGAACGCTACCACTTCCACCACCAACTCCACCATTAAGAAATGAGTACGATCCAAAAGTACCGTCAGAATTTGAAATTGGTATATAAATCACACCATTATTTGCAGTGGCTCGCTCTGCAACACCAGTACTTTCTTGCCATGAAGACAGGATTCTCCCGGAATCAATACCTCTTCCATTATCTAAACCTCTAATAAATTCGCCTCTTAAATCTGGTGTACCATTTAAACCATCTGCAATAACCCATCCATCAGGACACTCACTTAAATTAAAATAAGAAACCATTCCAGTAGGAGATTGGCCAGACTTACCGTCCACATACCCCTTAGTGACCAAAGTAGCATCACCGTCACCATCTGTGATTTGTTCAGAGTATGCTTTACCATGTATAGTAAATGAAGAATAAGGAGAAGAGGAAGTACCTATAAAGCTATCACCTAGTATTCTTATACCACCTATCTTTTCTTGTAATATACTACCAACATTTAT
>JACCDT010733196.1_pt1 | contig 17433 bp, 19 predicted proteins | sample 7446291 | NCBI WGS metagenome assembly JACCDT01 (sample SAMN15323446, study PRJNA562643) | freshwater metagenome | isolation source: river surface water | place: USA:Blue River Watershed | collected 2017-08-17 | reverse complement strand
TGAAATTCCTTAAAAAAATTAAACGTGATGATTTCTCACCATTTCTTTGCAGGGCTGGAAGATTCAACTAACCGAATCACCCATTTTGAAAAATGGAAACGACGGAAGCTACTTGAAGACCTACGCGTTAAGTATCGCACAATTTGAATAAAGGGATATGAATATTTAATCAGGGCTTTTACTAGGTTTTATGGGGCTAAAACACCCAAAAACAGACATTTTTGGCAAAAAAACCATTTATTGAGCTTTGAGGACTAAAAAATCAGGGATTTTTGACTCAATTCCATGGATTATGAGCATTTAATTCATCAGCGAAGATTTAAAGTCTGTTTTATTCTCTAGCCTACCCAATAAAAAGAAGAGACAAACAGTATGAATACAGCAGAAATTAGCAAAATTATTGATGACAACATCAAGGCAAGACGTTCAATCCGTGCTTTTTTACCGACTGAAGTAAAAAAGCAGGACATTTTGGACATCATGAATGTGGCTGCACGTGCTCCATCTGGTACCAATACACAACCTTGGCAAGTGCACATTGTTCAAGGTGCTGCTAAGCAAGCCATTACCGATGAAATCCTCAGTATTTTTAATGACCCTGAGGCACTCAAAGAGCACACCGAAGAATATAACTACTATCCATCTAAGTGGGTTGATCCTTATTTGGCCCGCCGTCGTAAAGTGGGTTTTGATTTGTATGGTCTACTAGGAATCGGCAAGGAAGATAAAGATCGCATGAAAGCCCAAGGCGCTCGCAACTATCAATTCTTTGATGCGCCAGTTGGTGTTTTCTTCACGATTGATCGAGTGATGCAGCAAGGTAGTTGGTTTGATTACGGCATGTTTGTTCAAAACGTGATGTTAGCAGCCAAAGCCCGCGGTCTTGATACATGCCCACAGGCAGCGTTCACGCAATTTCATCGAGTAATTGCAAAGCATTTGAACCTCAATTCAGAGCAGCAACTGATCTGCGGAATGTCATTGGGTTACGCTGATCAAAGCAAAGTTGAAAACACTTTGACCACCGACCGTGAAAATGCAGAGAGCTTCACACATTTTTTTAACTAGATTAAACAAGCATTTTAAATAGGTAATTTTTTATGAGTCAGACTTTTCAATGGAATGATCCGCTTCGTTTGGATGATCAGTTAACTGAAGAAGAGCGCATGATCAAGGATGCTGCTCATGACTATTGTCAGGGTCAGCTATTACCCAGGGTGACTGAAGCTTTCCGTCATGAAAAAACAGACGTTGCCATTTTTAAAGAAATGGGTGATTTGGGATTATTGGGCATGACCATTCCTGAGCAATATGGCGGTGCTGGTTTGAATTACGTGGCCTATGGCTTGGTCGCTCGTGAAGTCGAGCGAGTTGATTCTGGTTACAGATCGATGTTGAGCGTGCAATCTTCTTTGGTGATGGTACCGATCAACGAATTCGGTAGCGAAGAGCAGAAAAAGAAATACCTGCCAAAACTTGCCTCTGGTGAGTGGATTGGTTGTTTTGGTTTGACTGAACCTGACCATGGTTCAGATCCTGCCAGCATGGTGACTCGCGCCAAGCCAGTGGATGGTGGTTATTCGTTATCTGGTTCAAAAATATGGATCACCAACAGTCCTATCGCTGATGTGTTTGTGGTGTGGGGCAAGTTAGTTGATGAGGCCACGGGCAAAGACAATATCCGCGGCTTCATTTTGGAAAAAGGTTGGAAGGGTTTAACAGCGCCTGCGATTCATGGCAAAGTTGGCTTGAGAACTTCCTTGACCGGTGAGATCGTGATGGATGAGGTGTTTGTTCCGAAGGAAAACATGTTCGCCGAGATCAAAGGTCTTAAGGGGCCTTTTACTTGCTTGAACAGTGCTCGTTACGGTATCGCTTGGGGTGCATTGGGCGCCGCTGAAGATTGCTGGTTCAGGGCACGTGACTACGTGATGAATCGCCAACAATTTGGACGTCCATTGGCGGCCAATCAATTGATTCAAGTTAAGTTGGCCGATATGCAAACAGAAATCAGTTTAGGTTTGCAGGCTTGTTTGCGTTTGGGCCGCATGAAAGATGAAGGCACGGATGCTGTTGAAATCACATCAATTCTCAAGCGCAACTCTTGCGGAAAGTCATTGGCTGTTGCGAGAATGGCCAGAGACATGATGGGTGGTAATGGTATTTCTGATGAATATGGTGTGGCAAGACACATGGTGAACTTAGAAGTGGTCAATACTTATGAGGGAACACACGATATTCATGCTTTGATTTTGGGTCGTGCTCAAACCAACATTCAGGCATTCTTTTAAATACAGCAATAAAAATAAAAGCAATATCTTTTAAAGGCCATTCAGATGAATGGCCTTTTTATTTATTTTCGCTATTTCGTTTATGCTTATCGTATGCAAGAAATCCTTAAATCTTTGAGTGGTAGAGTGAATAAGAGCATGAAGCAAATCATGCTTTTAAGCATTCTCTTCGCCTTGATGCCATCTCAAGTCATCGCGATTGAGGTCGGAGATCAATTGCCTTTGGGGCAGATTCAGTCAATCCAAGGTGAAACATTCGCATCTGAACACTGGAGCAAAAGAAACACCATTGTTCAAGTTTGGGCGACTTGGTGCTCCTATTGCCGAACTCAAAATAAATACCTGCAACAGTTAAGGCAAAAAATACCAGCCGATCAATTGAATATTGTGACGATTTCAATAGACCGCCGTGTTGAGTCAGTCAAAGATTACATGGGGAAAAACCAATACACCTTCCCAGTTGTGATGATGACACCGGAATTGGCAAAAGCAATTGGCAAAAGGCGAGGCGTGCCCGAGCTTTATGTCATTAGCCCTCAGGGCAAGGTCATTCAAAAGGATTACGGTTTGATGGTTGATTTAGATCTAATCGACCTAGCTCGGTATGCCAAAAAATAAGCAATAAAAAGTATTGCTAGGCTTTGCTTCATGCACTTTTGACATATTCATATAAGAAGAATGAATTTGTTTTAAATCCCGCTTTCGCCAATAATCTATCATTTAGTTATTTTAATAAAGTATAAGGTGAAACCCCGAGATATTAAAAGGGTTTATCCGAGTAGAATCAAAGCGTTACTAAAGGGGGAAATGATGCAATCATTCATTCGTAAACCATCAATATTGATGGCGGGCTTATTTGTGAGCCTATTAGGTGCAACTTCTTTGGCAAATGCCCAAAGTTTGCAAATCAAACAATGGGCTGCATCATGTTCAGCCTGTCACGGTACTGATGGTTATTCAGAAGGTGGAATGGCTAGCTTAGCGGGACAAAACAAAGCCGAATTGATCAAGAAGATGAACGAGTACAAAACTGGTAAGCGCACAGCTTCGATCATGCATCAGTTAAGCAAAGGTTATACGGATGAGCAGATTGAACAAATCTCTGCTTACTTTGCCTCGCTGCCTGCTGAAAAACCAGTAGCTAAAACAAAATAATCGGGAGTTGATCATGCAAAGACGCGAATTTATACAATTAGTAGGTGCGGGTGCTGCTGCGACAACTCTTGTTGGTTGTGCTTCAACACAAATTGATGCCAAAAATGCCAAAGTATTGGTGATTGGTGGCGGTTATGGTGGCGCAACAGCTGCTAAGTACGTACGCAAGTTTTCAAATTACACAGCTGATGTGACTCTGATCGAGCCAAATCAGAACTTCATTTCTTGCCCACTATCAAACTTAGTCATTGGTGGCAGCAAGAAGATTGATGACATCACAGTTTCATACGCAGGTTTGAGCAAGAACCACGGCGTGAAATTGGTGAAAGACTACGTGGTTTCAGTAGACGTTGCTAAACGCCAAGTTAAATTGGCTGGCGGATCAACATTGTTCTACGACCGCTTGATCGTTTCTCCAGGTATTGATTTAACTTATGACAAATTGCCTGGCATGCTTAAGCCAAATGCTCAGAACGAAGTTCTCCACGCATGGAAAGCTGGCGAGCAAACTGTGGGCTTAAGAAAGCAATTGGAAAGCATGAAGAATGGTGGCGTATTTGCGATCACAATTCCATTGGCTCCGTACCGTTGTCCTCCAGGACCATACGAGCGCGCTTGCCAAGTGGCTGACTATTTTCAAAAGAACAAGCCAAAGAGCAAAGTGCTTATTTTGGACGCCAATGATGATGTGACATCTAAAGGCCCATTGTTTAAATTAGCATGGTCACGCCGTTATGCTGGCATGGTTGAATACCGTGGCAAACACAATCTAACGGATGTGGACGTTAAAGGCAAAGCGTTGAAGTTTGAATTTAACGATGACGTTAAAGCTGATGTATTGAACGTATTGCCTCCAATGCGCGCTGGTTCAATTGCTGTGAAGACAGGTTTGGCCAACATGAATGCGCGTTGGTGCGAAGTTGACTTCCTAACATTTGAATCTAAAGTGGCTCCAAACGTTCACGTATTGGGTGACTCAATTCAGGTTGCACCGTTGATGCCTAAGTCAGGTCATATGGCCAACCAGCACGGTAAGACATGTGCTGCAGCGGTGGTTGCCATCTTGAGTGGTGCTGAAGTCAATCAGATGCCTATTTATAACAATACTTGCTATAGCTTTGTGTCTGCTCAAGATGTGGTTCACGTGGCCAGCGTTCATCAATATGATGCTGCCAAGAAAACCATGTTGACAATCCCTGGTTCAGGTGGTGTATCTGCTGCCGCTAATCCTCTTGAGGGTGAGTACGCAAATGCATGGGCCAGAAACATTTGGGCTGATATGTTGGTTTAAGTTGGTTTAAGCCGCTGAATTATTTTCAGCTGTATCAAATAAAAAAGTCTGCTTCGGCAGACTTTTTTATTAACTTATTTCTTTAAATATTTATTTTTTCTTCATTTATCTCTTTAGTTATTTTTTAGTTACTTTTTATTCTTAGCTGTCTCATCCAATGATTTTAAGAAAGCCAATTTCTCTTTGATCTTTGCTTCCAAGCCTCGATCAGTTGGTTGATACCAATTAGCTTCTTTCACGCCATCAGGAAGATAGTTTTCACCAGCGGCATAAGCATGCGGTTCATCGTGCGCATAACGATAAGATTTGCCATGACCCAATTCATCCATCAATTTGGTCGGAGCGTTGCGCAAATGCATCGGCACATCTCGACTGGCATCCTTCGCCACAAAGTCTTTTGCTTGATTGAATGCTTTATAGGCAGCATTGCTCTTAGGGGCGGCGCTCAAGTAAAGCAATGCTTCAGCAAGTGCCAATTCGCCCTCGGGGCTGCCCAAGCGCTCAAAAGTTAATGCGGCATCATTGGCTAATTGCATGGCGCGCGGATCTGCTAATCCAATATCTTCCCAAGCCATGCGAACAATGCGACGTGATAAATATTTCACATCTACGCCACCATCAATCATGCGACAAAACCAATACAAGGCAGCATCTGGATTGGATCCTCTGACTGACTTATGCAAAGCTGAAATCTGATCGTAAAAATGATCACCCGATTTATCAAATCGTCTTGATAGATGGCCTAGGGAGTGCTCTAAAAATTCAGCGGTGACATTGCTTGTTTGACTTGTTTTTGCAGCATTAAAGGTTTGCTCAATCAAATTAAGAAAACGTCTAGCGTCACCATCGGCCATATGAAGAAGCATGGTTTTGGCTTCTTCGTTGAACTCCAGGGTGCCTGGTAGTGCTGCCAATGCTCGATTCAATAGCTGAAGAAGCTCATCGTTGGTCAGGGACTTGAGAACATACACTTGAGCTCTTGAAAGTAATGCTGAATTAACTTCAAAGGATGGATTCTCAGTGGTGGCTCCGATAAAGGTCACCAAACCTGATTCAACAAATGGGAGGAGAGCATCTTGTTGAGACTTATTGAATCGATGTATCTCATCCACAAACAAAATGGTTTTTTTGCCAAACTGTTGCAGATTGTTTTCTGCCTGCTCAATGGCTTGTCTTATCTCTTTAACTCCAGCCAAAACTGCAGAAATGGCAATGAATTCGCAGTCAAAGGTGTTGGCGGTGAGACGAGCAATGGTGGTTTTACCTACGCCAGGAGGGCCCCATAAAAGCATGGAATGAGGCTTACCTGACCGAAACGCCAGGTCAAGTGGTTTACCTGGCCCGAAAAGGTGAGTTTGCCCAACCAGGTCCTCTGTTTGTTGAGGACGAAGTATTTCCGCTAAGGGCGCAAAATTCTCGTTGTTTGGTAATAAAGACATGGTTTAATACGCAAATTGTCGCATGTTGTCTGAATGCCAAATTATTTTTTATTGCTAATTCATCATTATTGAAGAGTGACTCATGAACCAAGATACACCAACTCAAATCGAAAATAAATTACGCCCCTTGCCTCGCTGGATTTTTATGAGCCGCTGGTTACAGGCTCCCTTGTACATGGGCCTGATTGTTGCTCAAGTTGTTTATGTGATTCAGTTCTGGCGCGAGTTGGTTCATCTCATTGGCATGATGATGACCAAGGGAGGTACCACTGAAACAGAAATCATGTTGATTGTTTTAGGTTTGATCGACGTGGTAATGATTTCAAATCTCTTGGTGATGGTCATCGTGGGTGGTTGGGAGACATTTGTTTCTCGTCTAGAACTCAAGAATCATCCTGATCAACCTGAATGGTTGTCCCATGTGAATGCTGGTGTTTTGAAGGTCAAGTTGGCCACAGCCATCATTGGTATTTCTTCAATTCACTTATTGAAGACTTTTATTAATGCAGAGCACTTGAGTGACAAAACTTTGTTGTGGCAAACCCTGATTCACTTGACGTTCGTGATTTCAGCTTTGGCGATTGCCTATACAGAAACACTATTGGCTAAAGCTAAGTCTCACTAAGTAGATTAACTGAGCAGATTAAAAACCAATCAAAATTGTCTGATAGCAATGCCAGCCAAAACAAGGCTGGCAGTTGCCACTGTGGTTAACACAGTTCTCATTTTTAAGAATTCCGCCAAATAAGCTTCGTCATGAATCAAATGACGAAACTGTTTGCGGTCAACAAATAGAGCCAGCACAAGGGTTGCTGCAATCAAGAAGTAGCCAGAAGAAAAGGGTAGATGTAGTGCTATCCATGCCAACAATGATGGGATAACACCCCAGATCCAAGCGCCTTTAGATCTCCAAAAGCCATGCCCCTCTTGATTGGATAGTGGGTTCAATAAAGGGCCCCAATGGAGCGCCCCAACAAAAGAAGCAATCGTTGCTGCGTAAAGGAGCAATGAATTCGCAGCCCAAAAATCCAGTGGAGATTCTGCAAACTGAACCAAGGCAGATAGCAAGATGAAAGGAATCAGCCCTGCGTAACCAAGAAATTTAGCAATCGGTGTCAACATGATCAGTTATAGCTGTAAACGCCTTTGCCTGATTTTCTGCCAAGGTAACCAGCAGCCACCATTTCGCGAAGCAATGGGCAAGGGCGGTACTTAGAATCATTGAAGTTCTTGAAGTACACCTCCATGATGGCCAAGCAAGTATCCAAGCCAATCATGTCAGCTAATGCCAAAGGCCCAATCGGGTGGTTACAGCCAAGCTTCATGCCTGCATCGATGTCTTCTGGGGTCGCCAAACCTTCAGCCAAGACAAAGAAGGCTTCATTGATCATCGGCACCAAGATACGGTTCACCACAAAACCTGGCGCATTTTTAACGGTGATTGGTTCTTTGCCTAATACTTTTGACATCTCTTGCACCAAAGCATGAGTTTGATCATCCGTTTGTAGGCCGCGAATAATTTCAACCAAGGTCATCATTGGCACTGGGTTGAAAAAATGCATGCCGATAAAACGCTGAGGGTTGCTAACTTCAGCAGCCATTTGAGTGATTGAAATCGATGAGGTATTTGAAGCAATGATGGTGTCTTTGCTAACAATGCCATCCAGTTGTTTCAAGATCTTGATTTTGAGATCGTAATTTTCAGTCGCAGCCTCAATCACCATCTGTGAACCTGTGAAATCTTGGTAATTGGTGCTGGTTTTAATGCGAGACAAGGCAGAGGCTTTTTCAGCCTCAGTCATCTTCTCTTTTTTGATCAAGCGATCAAGGCTGCCAGCAATGGTTGAGAGTCCTTTTGCCACGGCAGCCTCATTGATATCAACCATGATCACGTTCAAGCCAGAAACCGCACAGGCTTGAGCAATACCATTACCCATCGTGCCAGCGCCAATAATGCCCACAGACTGAATACCCATCTCTTGACCTTGTAATTAAGTACTAAAAGCTCAAGTTTAAGCTTCATCTGGAAAATAGTAGAAATTTTTCAATATTCCCCAGGCTTTATGGATAATGTGGGTATGTCTACACAAGGTTTCATTCTCAAAATCTCCTGCCCAGACCGACCAGGCATCGTTCATGCCGTCAGTCAGTTTTTGTTCAATCAAACGGCCAATATTTTGGATTCCGCTCAATTCAGTGACACATTCACGAGTCGCTTTTTCATGCGCGTGCATTTTGCTAAGACTTCGCAAGAATTGAATTTGAAAAAGTTACAAGAATTGTTCAAAGAAATTGGCGATAGCTTCCAAATGGAATGGGAATTATTTGATGCATCTAGCAAGCCTAGGGTATTGATCATGGTTTCTAAACTTGGCCACTGCTTGAATGATCTTTTGTTTAGAACCCACAGCGGATATTTGCCAATTGAAATCGCTGGCATCGTTTCTAACCATCAAGAATTTCAGAGTCTAGCGGCGGGTTACAAAATACCGTTTCATTACATGCCACTGAGCAGTGCCAGCGATGAGCGCAAAAATGAACAAGAAGAACAGTTGTTAAAGTTAATTGATCAAGAAAAAATTGATTTAGTTGTTCTTGCTAGATACATGCAGATCTTGTCTCCCAAGGTATGTCAAAAGTTATCCGGCAAAGCCATCAACATCCATCACTCTTTCTTGCCAAGCTTTAAAGGCGCTAAACCTTACTGGCAAGCCCATCAACGCGGTGTGAAGTTGATTGGTGCAACGGCTCATTACGTGACCACTGATTTAGATGAAGGTCCAATCATTGAGCAGGGCGTTGAACGTGTTGATCATGCGATGGACCCAGATCAATTGGCTGCCGTCGGTAGAGATGTGGAATGCATGGCTTTGTCTCGCGCCGTTCGTTGGCACGCAGAGCGCCGTATCTTGTTAAATGGAAAGAGTACGGTGGTGTTTCAGTAATGGACTTTTCACTTTTATTAGATATTTTTTTGCATTTAGACAAACACTTGGTCACTATTGTTGATCAGTGGGGCCCTTGGGTATATGTCTTATTGTTCGCCATCATCTTCATTGAAACAGGTGTGGTGGTAATGCCATTTTTACCAGGCGACTCTTTGTTATTCGTTGCTGGAGCAATTGCAGCGGTGGGTGGCATGAGCTTGCCGCTTTTATTGATCTTATTAATCATTGCTGCGATTGCGGGTGATGCAGTCAACTATTCGATTGGTCGCTGGTTTGGGCCAAAGGTATTTGGTTGGGAAAACTCTCGTTGGTTCAACAAAGACGCTTTTGATAAAACTCATGCTTTTTATGAAAAGCATGGGCCCATTACCATTGTTGTTGGCCGCTTTATGCCCTTCATTAGAACCTTTGCCCCATTTATCGCGGGTGCTGCGCAGATGTCTTATTCCAAATTCGCCACCTACAACGTGGGTGGTGGCATCTTGTGGGTTGGAAGTTTGACAACTTTGGGTTACATGATTGGTGAGAACCCATGGGTCAAAGCCAATTTCTCAATGGTGGCTTTGGCGATGATCATCATCCCGGGTTTGCCAGCTTTGTGGGTATTCTTGCAAGCCATGGTGCAAAAGCTAAAACGCTGATCATCTTTTCTGATATTGCGTTTTGCCGTACAGAATTTCATTGGCCTTATCGTCATTCAACGGTTTTCTCAACGAAGTTAAAACTTCAACGCCTCGTTTGACGGCTGGGCGCTCTGCAATTTCTTCATGCCAACGCAAAACGTTTGGAAACTCCTCGAGAGTGATGCCTTGATTTTTCCATGAGCGAGTCCAAGGGAAAATGGCAATGTCTGCAATGCTGTAGTCTTTGCCAGCAATAAAACGTTTCTTAGAGAGCTCTCTATCCATTACACCGTAAAGTCTGCGAGTTTCATTGGTGTAACGATTGATGGCGTATTCAACTTTTTCTGGTGCGTATATTCTGAAGTGATGAGTTTGACCAAGCATTGGGCCAACCCCGCCCATTTGGAACATCAACCACTGCATGACCTCAAATTTGGCGCGATCTGTTTTTGGTAAGAAGCGACCTGTCTTGCTGGCAAGGTATAACAAAATAGCGCCAGATTCAAAGAGGGCAATTGGTTTGCCATCTGGACCATTAGGATCGACCATGGCTGGGATCTTATTGTTCGGGCTGATGGCTAAAAACTCTTTGGTGAATTGATCACCAGCACCAATATCAATCGGATGAGCAAGCCAATCTTTACCTAAGCGATAGCCACATTCCTCCATCATGATGTGTACTTTGTGACCGTTGGGTGTTGCCCAACTGTAAATATCAATCATGCCTTGTTTCTTTGCCATCATTTTTCCCTTTGTAACATTTTTGTTGTTTAACCAATCAACTAACTAATTAGCTAAGTAAATAACCATTAAATACTCTGAAGTCGCTTGAGCGCCTCAGCCAAAGTACTCTCTTTTTTAGCAAAACAGAATCTGATCACTCCTGACTCAACAGGATCGCTGTAAAAAGCAGAAACAGGGATCGCTGCCACACCCACTTCTTTTGTTAACCACTGACAAAAATCAGAGCTATTCAACTTGGCTTGTGGAATGCCTAGTTGAGTGTAATCAACGCATTGGAAATAAGTACCAGGAGCAGGTAATAGCTTGAACTTTGTTTGCTCTAAACCTTGGCGCATGTAATTTCTTTTGATTTGATAGAACCCTGCTAAATTTAGATATGGGTCAGGATTTTTTAAATAATCAGCCAGACCATACTGAACTGGTGTGTTGATTGTGAAGACATTGAACTGATGAACTTTTCTGAATTCAGCGCTCAGGTGAGCGGGGGCGGCTACATAACCAACTTTCCAGCCGGTGACGTGATACGTTTTACCAAAACTAGAAATTACAAAGCTGCGTTCTGCTAATTCAGGATGACGGGCCACGCTTTGATGGTCTTTGCCATCAAAGACCATGTGCTCATATACCTCATCACTACAAATCAAAATATCTGTGTCTCGAACCAAATCGGCCAGACGATCAATATCAGCAGATTGCCACACCATCCCTGTTGGATTGTGAGGGGAGTTGATCATGATCATTTTGGTGCGGGGAGTAATGGCTTTTGCCATGGCATCCCATGGGATCTCATAGCCGGTGATATCGCCAGCATCATTTCTTTTCACCGTCAACTGAACTGGCACAGCGGTTCCGCCCACTGTATCAATGGAAGGGATATAAGAGTCGTAGACGGGCTCAATCACAATCACTTCATCGCCAGGATTGATCGCGCATGCAATCACCGTGAAAATTCCTTGGGTGCCCCCAGCAGTGATGGTGATCTCTGTGGCTGGATCGTAGTGATGACCATACAAGGCACTTATCTTTTGACTGACAGCCTCGCGCAAGGGTGCAATACCCGTCATGGGTGGATATTGATTATGACCATCACGCATGGCTTTATAGACAGCCTCTGGCAAAGCAGGGTCGCAATCAAAGTCAGGAAAACCTTGACCCAAGTTGATGGCTTTGTGCTCATTGGCAAGAGCTGACATCACCGTAAAAATAGTGGTGCCGACTTTGGGCAAGCGAGAAGGGAGCGGTATTTGTCTCAAAGCAGTATTATTTAGATTCATTTAATTTGAATATTCTGCCATGTTGATCGTACTTTCGCCCGCAAAAAGTTTGGACTATGACACTCCGCCTTCGACGGATAAGCATACCTTGCCCATTTTCATCAATGAATCTGCCAAGTTGGTGACAGATTTGAAGAAATTGTCTTTGCAAGAAGTTGCTGAATTGATGGATTTATCTGACAAATTGGCTGCTTTGAACGTCGCACGATTTGGCGAGTGGTCTAAGAAATTCACGGCTAAAAATAGTAAACAAGCTATTTTGGCGTTTAATGGAGATGTGTATGAGGGTCTTGATGCCGCATCTTTGAACGCTAAGGCTTTGGATTACACCCAAGAGCATGTCAGAGTTCTTTCAGGCCTCTATGGTGTTTTAAAGCCTTTGGATTTGATGCAGCCATACCGTTTGGAGATGGGCACTTCATTCAAAAATACAGTTGGTAAAGATCTCTATGCTTTTTGGGGTGACAAAATCACTTTGGCTCTAAAAGAAGAGCTTGAAAAACAAAAATCTAAAACTTTGATTAATTTGGCTTCAGACGAGTACTTTAAATCGGTTAAAGCTGATCAATTAGGCTTTCCAATCGTCGCTCCTGTCTTTCAGGATGAAAAAGCTGGCAAATATAAGATCGTTTCTTTCTATGCCAAGCGTGCAAGAGGTTTGATGACTCGTTTCATCATTGATAACAAGATTGATAAAGCAGCTGACTTAAAAGACTTTGACTACGAAGGTTATAAGTTTGCCCCTAAAGAAAGCACTGATGCAAAACCTGTGTTCCGAAGAAAAGAGCAGTGACCTGAATGATGACAAGGCAAGTATCGAAATTTCTTTTGAACTTTGCAGCTCTATCTATGTTGATGGGTGGCGCGATGGCGAATGAAGAGCCGCGTTATGAGGTTGTTAAAAAAGAGGGTGACTTCGAGGTTCGCCGCTATCAGCCCATGATCATTGCAGAAGTGTTGGTCACTGGCACTTTGAGTGAAGCCTCTAATAAAGGATTTCGTCAGGTAGCCGACTTTATCTTTGGTAACAACGAAGACCCAGTCAAAAAGCAGGCAGAGAAAATTGCCATGACGGCACCTGTGACCATTGAAGCAGATACATCATCGAAGATTGCTATGACTGCGCCAGTCACATTAGAGGGCAGTGGAGGTTCATGGAAATTGGCATTTGTGATGCCTAGTAAGTTCACCATGGAAACCTTGCCTAAGCCCAAGAATCCAAATATCACGATCAAACAAATGCCAGCTCAGCAATTAGCAGTGGTGACATTCAGTGGTTGGGTGGATGAAGAGAAGTTGGCCGCACAAACTACTCGTTTGAACGAATGGATGGCTAAGAATGGTTTAAAGGCTTCTGGTTCAGCACAGTTGTCACGTTACAACCCACCTTGGACTCTGCCATTCTGGCGCCGGAATGAAGTTTGGATGAAGCTAGATTAATGAAATAACGGTTGCTGACTCGGTGTGTCATCGGGCATTTCAGCATGAACGATTTCACCGGCGCGATCAACGAACATCGGTACGCCACAATCTTCACACATCTCTAGGCTGAATAACTCAGGGTGCCTGAGCTGATCTTCAACGCCTGAGTTTTTGATCGTGTCATAAATTTCACGAATAGGACTGTCTTCAATCGAAATATCATTGATTGAATCATTGGCAACGGTTTCTCTATCGTACAGAGGCCAAACCACGCCATAGAGGATTTCTTTAGAACCTTTTAGAGCAAAAGAAATTCTGTATTCATCGCATTGCTCATCGCCGAAACCAGCAATGATGCAAGACAAGCCTGCGGGTTCAACATTCAACATTGATTCAAGATAATTGACGGCTGCCAAAATGCTCAACGGTCTGATTTTGCGATCTGCTTCACGACAGTTCGTGAAATAAGCCTCTGGTAAAGATAGTTCAAATTCGCAGCCAGGTATGATCGCTGCAATCGTGTCTTGCATGCCTGTTTGCCAGTTTTGCAAGCAAACACTGCGCTCTTGACGTCTTGGCGCATCTTCTTGCCACCTAAAAATTGGGCCACCGGAAGGAGCTGCTACTGCACCAACGATATAACGTGGGTCTGCTAAAACAGGAATTGTTTCAGGCATGTCACGTAACTCTAATTTTATTTCTCCGGCATTCACAGCTGCAGATGCTAACTTCTCGAGCAACAAACGGGTTTGACAATGTGAGTGAGGCATTTGATCAATGCTGTAAAGCCAAGGCACCAATGCAATCAGCGCGTCTTGCGCAACGATTTGATCGTGCAATAAATTCCCTGTGGCGGCGATTGATTCAGAGCTGAGCTTGCCTGAAGGAATGCTGTAACGAGTTCTGGCGATGATTGGAATTGCAATTAACACCACATCCCAACTCTGGCCATCTTGCTCTAGTGTCAAAGACTCCGCTAAGGTTTCAGCATTTTCTGCCAATGAGTCAAAAGCAATTGGATTGATTTTGAGTGTTTGATCTAATGCGCTCTCAATCGCATTTTGATTTTGCGCATGTAATAAGCGTAATAAACGATCCAGTAATTTGGTTTCCCAAAAAATATCTTCTACGCGACTGCCCGAAGCTGCCAATGACAGAGCATCAGAAACCAATCGTTCTGCTTCAGGTGAAATGCGTGAGGAATTTTTAGGGCGATAACTAGACATAAACACATTCTAAGCAAAACAAGACCCTGTGGTGCAAACCTTGCAACTATATTTTTTCTAGGGCTTAGAGTAACTTTTCAGCTTTGGCTGGAATGGCATGACCAGTTAAATGAGCTTTTTGCAAAATAGTCCAGAAATACCTATAACTGGCTCGGTCATGAAGTTTGCCTTCGTGTTGGATTGGTCCCCATTGTGCTGCTTGGGCTGCCAACAGAATAGAGCAGGCCTCATCAATCTCATTCGGTGATGGAGACAAAGTCTTTACGATCACAGGAATTTGATTTGGATGAATACTCCATTTGCGTGTGAAGCCAAATTCATTCTTGGCTCGCAAAGTATCAGATTCAATGATGGCAACATCATTGATATTGGTGCAAACGTTGTGAGAGGGTACTTTGCCATGCGCATGACAGGCCGCTGCAATCTCTAGCATGGCGCGTGCCACCAATGGATGATCGAACTGACCGCGGTCCATTGCATTACCAGGAATGGCGCCGTGGTGGGCTGAAACAAAATCCATCAAACCAAAGCTCAAAGACTCGACTTGTTCTAGTGCTGCAATGGCTTGAACATCTTGAAGTGAACCATGAGTTTCAATCAGAACTTGAATTGGAATCACTCGGCCAATATTTGCAGTTTTAGCAACATGATTGATCTCATCAATGATGTTTTGAGTTTGCGTGGCTGAAACCACTTTCGGAATCATCACGAAGGCAATTTTTTTACCCGCTTGAGCAATCAAGCTTGCAACATCTGCTTTCCAGCAAGGATGACTGGGATCATGAATCCTGACCCCCACACGATTGAAACGATTGTCTGGACTTAAAAGAATGTCGGCAACTAATTGAGCATGTTCTGCTTCTTTACCAACAGGTGCACCATCTTCACAATCAAACGTGATATCGAAGACGGGACCTAGTTCTGCTTGCAAAGCCAATGCTTTGCGCATGCGCACTTCAGTGCCTGCGTAGTGATCACAAACAGGTAAGGCCCTCGGAAGGGCCTCACCTTGGAACAACACTTGACTAGGTTGCATGACTTGAGCGTTTGCTTAGAGCAAATGCTTCACGCCTTCTTGCTCTTCAGTCAATTCATTCAATGTGAAATTCATGCGCTCACGTGAGAATGCATCAACTTCTAAACCTTGAACAATCTTGTACTCGCCGTTTTCGCAAGTCACAGGGAAGCCATACATCACATCCTTAGGAATGTCGTATGAACCATCTGATGGAATACCCATTGTGACCCACTTACCATTTGTACCGCAGTGCCAATCATGGATGTGATCGATAGCAGCATTTGCTGCAGAAGCTGCTGAAGATAAACCACGTGCATCAATGATCGCTGCGCCACGCTTACCAACTGTTGGCAAGAATGTGTTCTTGTTCCACTCTTCATCATTGATCATTTGCTTCACTGATTGGCCACCAATCGTTGCGAAACGATAGTCAGGGTACATCGTTGGGCTGTGGTTACCCCACACAATCAATTTCTCAATGTCAGCCACTGCTTTACCAGTCTTAGCTGCCAATTGTGACAAAGCACGGTTGTGGTCCAAACGTAACATGGCTGTGAAATTCTTAGCTGGTAGATCTGGTGCTGATTTCATCGCGATATAAGCATTGGTGTTTGCTGGGTTACCAACCACCAATGTCTTAACAGTGCGCTTAGCAACTGCGTTCAAAGCTTTACCTTGAGCTGTGAAAATCTGTGCGTTGGCTGACAAAAGATCTTTACGCTCCATACCAGGACCGCGAGGACGAGCACCTACTAGAACTGCGTAGTCAATATCTTTGAATGCTGTCATTGGATCGCTGTGAGCTGTCATGCCTGCTAGCAATGGGAATGCGCAGTCATCGATCTCCATCATCACGCCTGAAAGGGCTTTTTGAGCTTTTTCATCAGGGATTTCTAGTAACTGCAAAATCACCGGTTGGTCTTTACCCAACATGTCGCCATTGGCGATGCGGAATAGTAATGAATAGCCAATTTGGCCGGCTGCGCCAGTAACTGCGACGCGCAAAGGTGCTTTTGCCATGAGTTTGCTCCGAGCTTAAATTAAAAAAGTGATATTGCGCCTTTGTTCTGACGCTAAACCTACAAAGTTTAGGACTTTATGACTATTTCTGTCAAATAGTCTTATATAAGACATAAGTCTATAGACTTAAACCCCTAGGTTGTGATGAAATAACGGTCATGACTGAAACAATTGCAACTTTTAGCCCGCTTTATCAGCAAATCAAGGCGCTGATACTGGGAAGCTTGCAGGCTGGAGAGTGGAAGCCTGGGGAAGCCATCCCCAGTGAAAATGACTTGGCCACCAGGTTCAAGGTCAGTCAGGGCACGGTTCGCAAGGCCATTGACGAGTTGGCCAATGAAAATCTATTGGTCAGAAGGCAAGGCAAGGGCACTTTTGTTGCTACCCACCATGAGGATCGGGTTCATTTCAGATTTTTGAGGCTGGTTCCGGATAACGGTGAGCCGCATTACCCAAAAAGTACCATTTTGGACTGCAAGCGCTTGAGAGCGCCGGCTGAGATCGCCCGTTTATTGGATCTGAAGTCTGGCGATGCAGTGATCCAGATTGAACGTATTCTGTATTTCTCAGGTGAAGCAACGGTTTACGAAGAAATTTGGCTCCCTGGGACTACTTTTAAAGGTTTGACCGTTGAGCGCTTGGTTGATTGGCGCGGACCAATGTATGCCTTGTTTGAAACTGAATTTGGCACCCACATGGTGCGTGCGACTGAGCGCTTGAGAGCGGTAGCTGCCGACGATTTATCTGCGAAGCACCTAGGAGTTGAGCAAAACACTCCACTATTAGCCGTAGAACGTGTGTCATACACCTACGGAGAGCGTCCAGTTGAGGTTCGTAAGGCTGTTTATTTGACGGCAAGCCATCATTATTTAAATGAATTAAATTAACGATGTAGGCAGTTTTTAATATTTTTTGGATTTAGCAGCAGTTTTTTTTGAAAAGTCAGACTTAAGAAAGTTAATTAAGCGATAAAATCATTTGT